>Ga0194120_10000265_pt1 | contig 95482 bp, 84 predicted proteins | sample TA2MahCa65mmetaG_FD_148642 | JGI IMG/M metagenome (GOLD analysis project Ga0194120, IMG submission 148642) | Freshwater microbial communities from Lake Tanganyika, Tanzania - TA2015019 Mahale Deep Cast 65m | ecosystem: Environmental > Aquatic > Freshwater > Lake | place: Tanzania: Lake... | reverse complement strand
TGCCATCCATGTCGACGGCACGCTAAACAACCCCGCCGACAAGGACCGCGGCTGGTCCGTCGAAATCGCATTCCCCTGGTCCGCCTTCACCTACCGCGACGCGAAACACGCGCGGCCCAATCCCGGCGGCGCCTGGCGCGTCAACTTCTCCCGCGTCCAGTGGCGCACGCGCATCGTCGAAGGGCGCTATGAAAAACTGCCCGGTCTCCAGGAAGACAACTGGGTCTGGACCCCGCAACACGCCATCAATATGCACATCCCCGAACACTGGGGCTACGTGAAGTTCCAATAACCTTTATAACTCCACCCGCCGCAGCCGTAGAGCGTTCCCGATCACCGACACCGAACTCAGCGTCATCGCCGCCGCCGCGATCATTGGACTTAGTAACAGTCCAAAGAAAGGATACAGCACCCCCGCCGCCACCGGCACACCCAGCAGGTTGTAGAAGAACGCGAAGAACAGGTTCTGCTTGATGTTGCCGACAACCGCGCCGCTCAACCGCCGTGCCCGCGCGATCCCGCGCAGATCGCCTTTCACCAAAGTCACCGGCGCGCTCTCCATCGCCACGTCCGTCCCATCCCCCATCGCGATCCCCACATGCGCCCGAGCCAGCGCCGGCGCATCGTTCACGCCATCCCCCGCCATCGCCACCTTCCTGCCATGCTCCACCAGCCGTCCCACGACATCGTTCTTATCCGCGGGCAGCACCTCGGCGTGAACCTCCTTGATCCCCAGCTCTCCCGCCACCTTCTCCGCCGTTGAGCGCGAATCCCCGGTCAACATTACGATCCGCATGCCTTCCGCACGCAGTAACTCCAGCGCCTCTCTTGTCGAACCCTTCACCGGATCCTCCACCGCCAACTTACCTGCCAACCGTCCTTCGACAGCTACATAAACGACGGACGCATCCTGTACAGTGATTCCCACCTTCTCCATCAGACGCCGGTTCCCCACCGCTACATTGCGCCCCTCTGCCACGCCCGTCACTCCCATCCCGGTCACCGACTGGAACTCCGCCGCCTGCGCCGCCTGACCCGCCCGCTCCAGTACCGCCGCCGCCAGCGGATGCTCGCTCGCCTTCTCCAACCCCGCCGCCAGACGCAACACCTCCTCCTCCGTGAAGCCCTCCATCACCTCCACGCGAACCACTTTCGGACGCCCCTCGGTGAGAGTCCCCGTCTTATCCACAACCAACGTGTCCACTTGGCTCAACGTCTCCAGCGCTTCCGCGTTCCGGATCAACACCCCCGCCTGCGCACCGCGCCCCGTGCCCACCATGATCGACATCGGCGTCGCCAGCCCCAGCGCGCACGGGCATGCGATGATCAGCACGGCGATCGCGTTTACCAGTCCGTACGCCATCCGCGGCTCCGGTCCCAGCACGCTCCACACCAGAAACGTCGCCGCCGCCACCGCCACCACCGCCGGCACGAACACGGCCGCCACACGATCCGCCAGCCGCTGCAACGGCGCGCGGCTCCGCTGCGCTTCATTCACCATCCGCACAATCTGCGCCAGCAGCGTTTCGGCGCCCACGCGGTCGGCGCGCATCATAAACCCGCCCGTCCCGTTCACAGTACCGCCCGTCACGCGCGACCCGGCTTTCTTCTTTACGGGAATCGGCTCGCCCGTGATCATCGATTCGTCCACCGCGCTCGCGCCTTCCTCCACCACCCCATCCACCGGAACCCGCTCGCCCGGCCTCACCCGCAGCACATCCCCTACGCGAACCTCGTCCAGCGGCACATCGCGCTCCACCGCACCCTCCACACGCCGCGCCGTCTTCGGCGCAAGCCCCAACAGCGCACGAATCGCGCTTGAGGTCTGCCTCCGTGCGCGCAGCTCCAGCACCTGCCCCAGCAGCACCAGCGTCAGGATCACCGCCGCCGCTTCAAAGTAAACCGGTGCCCGCCCCATGTGCCCCTTCAGCTCCTCCGGAATCGCACCCGGAAACAGCAGCGCGCCCACGCTGTAGCCGTACGCCACGCCCGTCCCCACCGCGATCAGCGTGAACATGTTCAAGTTGCGGTTCACCACCGACGCCCATCCGCGCTCGAACACCACCCATCCGCACCACAACACAACAGGCGTCGCCAGCAGCCCTTGCAGCCACTCATAGCCCAGTTCCAACATCGCCAGCACAAACACCGGAGCCGTCACCAGCGCCGCCACGCGCAGGCGCTGGGTCATGTGGTCGAGCTCGCTTGTGTCCTCCTCCGCATCCAGGCTGAACTCCTTCGGCTCCAGCGCCATCCCGCACAGCGGACACGCGCCGGGCCCGATCTGCAACACCTCCGGATGCATCGGGCACGTGTACTCGCCTCCCGGCATCGCCTCTGCCTCCGCGCCCGGCTCCAGGTACTTCCGCGGATTCGCTTGGAACTTCTTCAAACAATGCACGCTGCAAAAGTGGTAAGTCACTCCCTCATGCACAGGCGAACCCGCCGCATGATCCGGGTCCACCGTCATCCCGCAAACAGGATCAATCGCCGTCTTTGGCTGCAAGACCTGGAACGGATTTCCCATACCCCGACAATACCGCCCCCGCCATGGCAAAGTAAAAGTATCCGAACGCCGCCCGCTGTTGGAAGTGATATTCGAGCAAACAGTGCACCAGCACTGTCAGCAACCCCAAACCCCACACCGTACGCAACGCCGGACGCGCCACCATCGCCGCGAACCACACCATCATCCCCAGCAACGGCACTCCGCCTTCCGCCCCCCACTGCGCCCAGTCATTATGCGCCTGGTTATCGTACAGCCCATCGTCGAACCGCGCGTAAGCCGGATACACCGCCGCCCATGTCCCCAATCCCCATCCCATCCACGGCCGCTCTTTCCCCATGTCCACCGTGGAAAGCAGCAGCTCCCACCGCGCCCCATACGGGTTCTCATACCCGAACTTCTCCACCAACCGCTCCCATCCGACAACCCCGGTGAACAGCATCGCCGCCGCCGCCACCGCCAACCCCCGCCGCAATCTGCCGCACAACAGCGCGACAAGCGGCACCTCCGCCAGCGCGATCACCGCACCCGCGCGAGAGTTCGCCAACACCACCGACGCGATCATCCACGCGCTCATCAATCCCCACCCCACTCGCCCCCGGGCGAACGCCATCCACAGCCCCACCGGAATCAGCAAATGCTCAAACGCCGCGAACTGGTTGTGATAAGCAAACGGCCACATCGTCCCCTCCGGCAGTCCCGGCACCAAGAAATGCGCCATCACCGCCGCCACGCTCACCGCAAAGCCAACGAGATACGCCACCTGCACGAATCGCTCCCCCGCCCACTTCCATCCTGCGTACAACGCCCCCGCGCGCAACACCCACTCCGCTACTCGAATCTCCGTCGCCCACGCATACACCGTCGTCCCCAACGCCAGTTGCACCCCACCCCATACCGCGATCGCAATCACCGCCCACATACGACACGCGCCTCCGCCTCCGCACGAACCCTTCCCGCCTCCCGCTCATGCACTACCGCTACACGAGCCTTCTTCCCCTCCGCGCGAAACCGCAATTCTGCCTCTCCGCCCCCAAATCGCAACTCGACAACCTGCCCCTCCGCCACCAGCTTCAACCCCGTCGCCTCCGCCCGCACCGCGCCACCCGGCTGCCACGCTTCATACTTGCACCGCACCACATACTCGCGCCCCTTCTCCACCGGCATCCAATACCCCGCTGCCTCGAACCTCTCCGCCTGCCTCCCATCCAGCGACACCCGCGCCTCAAACCCAGGCCACGTCCGCTCCCACAACTCCGCCGCCCGCGCCGCCTCCAGTAACCCTTCCGGCACCCATTCAGGCTTCTCCATCGAAAGCAGCATCTCCGCCGCACGATCCGCCTCCCCGCGCGCCGCCAAATACCGCGCATATTCGACATCGCGGAACGCGCACCCGCCCATTCCCTCGCACAAATCAAACAGCGGAGTCCGGTCCGCGTACGCCATCTCCAACGCCTCCGCTGCCCACCGCCGGAACTCCTCCTTCCGCCACCGGCGAAAATAGAAATTCGCCAACGCCCAACGCGCCTCATATTTCCTGCTCCGCCGCGCCGCCTCCAGCAAACAGCGCTCCGCCTCGGTAAGCCGCCCCTCCATCTCCTCCTCCAGCCCCAGCCGCAACCACCCCCGCGCCTCATGCGGATTCAACTCGACCGCCCTCCGCGATTCCTGATAAGCGCTATTCCCCGGCTCCCACCTCGCCGCCGCTTGAGGATCCCCCTTGCGGATCCAGTACTCGGCCACCTCCGCCCGCACCACCCGCCATCCCGCCCACACACACGCCGCCGCCAGCAGAGAACGAAAGGCGATGGTCAAGATCCTCAAGTAGTGTTATAGTAGCCTGTCTCATTTGAGGAGCAAAATCATGTTGCTGAAATCCTCCGCTCTCTTGCTCGCCGCCGTAACCCTCCACGCCGCCTCGCTCGGCATGGCCACCTCCGACGGCCCCATCAAACTCAACGGCGCAACCGTCACCGGCACCGCCACACTACAGGACGGCTCAACCCTCGAAACCACAGCCGCCCCCTCCCGCCTCCAACTCGACAACGGCGCGCGCCTCGACCTGCTCCCCAACTCCCGCGTCCGCCTCTCCCCCGAGCGCCTCGTGCTCGAACAAGGTTTCGCCGACATCCTCACCCCCGGCCGCCTCACCATCGAGGCCCGCTCCCTCCAAGTCAAGCCCGGCTCGCAAGATGCCCGCGCCCGTGTCGCCCTGCATGGCGCCAATCTCGTCCAGGTCGCCGCCTCCCAAGGAGCCTTCCGCGTCTACAACGCCTCCGGCGTTCTCGTCTCCAACGTCGCCGCCGGTCTCGCTCTCGATTTTGAGCCCCAGGATCAAGGCCCCGCCCCGCCTTCGTCCGCCATCGGCTGCCTGCTCAAGCGCGGCGACAAGTTCATCATCTACGACAACGCAACCCGCTTGGTCGTCGAACTCCTAGGCTCCAACCTCGAGCGCGAATGGGGCAACCGCGTTCAGGCCAACGGCACCGCACGAGCCTCCGGCCAACCCGGCGCCGGCTCCACTCAGCTCCTCTACGTCACCTCCATCACCCGCATCGCCGCCGAAGGCTGTTCGGAAACTGCCGCCGCCATCGGAGCCCAAGCTCCCGGCCAAATCGTCGCCCCCGCCGCTAAGCCCGAACCCGGCGTCATCATCCGAACCCCTCCCGCACCCGCCAAGACCGGCGGCGGCATGTCTGCCGGCACCAAAGTCGCCATCGCTGCCGCGGTGGCCGGCGGCGGAGCCGGCGCATACCTCGCCACGCAGAAATCCCGCTCAAATTAAATTCCCTTCTTCCCTCTTGACTTCGTATACGTTTTGTATTCAACTACTCATTCACGTTCTTGCGTGAAACGGTGATCCTCACCTGGGACTCACCGTAGCGATAGCTCCGTTGTCCCTCCCCCAGAAGCCCGCAGAAAGGCCGTCGTGTCTTTTATGTCACCCTGGTTTGTTTTGTCACTCAAGCCACGCGCCGAAAAAGCCGCCTCCGCCGAACTCACACGCCGCGGCATCACCCACTACCTGCCGCTCTACCACTCCCGCCGCCGCTGGTCGGACCGCATCAAGCAAGTCCAGCTCCCTCTCTTCCCCGGCTACATCTTCTGCCAATTCGGCTACTCGCAGCGCCTGGAGATTCTGAACCTCCCCGCCGTCACCAACATCATCGGCTACGGCAAAGTCCCAACCCCAGTGCCTGAGGAAGAACTCACCGCCATCCGCTTAATGCTCTCCTCCGGCCGCACCGTTCTCCCGTGGCCCTATCTCCAACCCGGCCAAAAGATCCGCATCGAGCAAGGCCCCCTGCAAGGCCTGGAGGGAACCCTGCTCAGGGACTCCTCCACCTGGCGCGTCATCGTCTCCATCGAACTCCTCCACCGCTCCGTCTCCGTGGAAATCGACCGCGACCTCATCACCCCCGTCGGCCGCCTTCAATGCCCACCTTCAAACGCCGCGACAAGATCCTCCTCTTCCGCCTGACCCAGGAAGAATACGACCGCCTGCTCACCGCTTGTCAAAAGCGCGGCGGACGTTCCCTTTCCGACTTCGCGCGCACGCAACTTCTCCAGCGCATCGACGACGGCCCCTTCTACAAATTCAACCAGCAAATCTTCCGCCTCGAATCCGCCGTGAAAGAGGTAACCGGCCTCCTCGAAGAAATGTCGGCAAAAAAACGAAAATGAAAACTATCATTCTGCTATCCGCCGCCCTGCTCGCCGCCCAGCAATCCGACCCCAACCTCCCGCTGCAACAAATCGGCCCCAACGACCTCCTCTCCATCTCCGTCTACCGCGCCCCCGAGCTCACACGCACCGCCCGCGTCGACTCCGCCGGCGAAATCTCCCTCCCGCTCCTCTCCAAGCCCATCCCCGCCGCCGGCCTCCTGCCCGCCGCCGTCGAGCAATCCATCGCCGCCGCTCTCAAATCGCAAAACATCCTTGTCAACCCCATCGTCAAGGTCACCATCGCCGAATACTCCTCGCGCCCGGTCACCGTCACCGGAGCCGTCAAGCGTCCCCTCACCTTCCAGGCCGCCGGACGCATCACCCTGCTCGACGCCATCGCCCGCGCCGAAGGCCTCACCACCGACGCCGGCTCGGAAATCCTCTTCACACGCCCCGGCGCCGAAACCCTCCACCTTGCCGCCGGCGGCCCGCTCGATCATCTCCTCACCGGCGGCGAAGAGATCCGCGTCCCGGAAGCCCCCCGCATCTTCGTCCTCGGCAACGTCCGCAAGCCCGGCTCCTTCCGCATCCGCAAACCCGAGGACGCCTCGCTCCTCCGCTTGATCGCCGTCGCCGAAGGCCTGCTCCCCTACGCCGGAAAAATCGCCTACATTTACCGCCGCGAAACCCAGCAGGAGATTCCCATCGAACTCGCGAAAATCATGGACCGCAAACTGCCCGACCAGCCCTTGGAACCCGAAGACGTCCTCTACATCACCGACCGCAAGGGCCGCCGCGCCGCCATGGGCGTCATCGACCGCGCCACCGGCTTCGCCACCGCCACCGCCTCCGGAGTCCTCATATGGAGAAGGTAAAATCCGTCCATCCGTGTTCATCCGTGTTCATCTGTGGCCATAACTCCGAAAGGACTGCCGGATAACATGGCCACCCCCCGTATACGCCCCATCCCCGCGCTCCCCGAACCCCCCGCCCTCCCCGCGCCCGCCCAAGTCATCGACGTCGACTTCGAGGAAGCCCACGTCCCACTGGCTCACTACCTCTGGATCCTCCGCCGCCATCTCTGGAAAATCCTCGCCTTCGTCGCCGCCTCCGTCCTGGCCACCTTGATCGTTTCCTACCGCCTCACTCCCGTCTACGAATCCACCGCCACCATCGACATTGACCGCAACATGCCCACCGACATCGTCGGCCAGGACACCCGGCAAATCATCAACAACGATGCCGACCAGTTCCTCGCCACGCAGGTCAAGATGATCCAGTCCGACTCCGTCCTCCGCCCCGTCGTCAGCCGCTTCAAGCTGCTCGACCGCCCCGAGGAGAAATCCTCGCTCGATGAAAAAGACCCCGCGCAAAACGACCCCGATTCCCCCATCCTCCTCAAGCGCCTCAAAGTCACTCGCTCCCCAAACACCTACCTCATCCACATCGCCTACCGCTCTTATGACCGCAAGCTCGCCGCCGATGTCGCCAACGCCATCGGCCAGTCCTACCTCGAGCACACCTACAACATCCGCTACAAGGCCGCCGCCGGACTCAGCCACTTCATGGAAAAGCAACTCGAAGAGCTGCGCGCCAAGATGGAGCGCTCCTCCGGAGCCCTCGCCTCCTACGAAAAGGAACTCAATATCATCAACCCCGAGGAGCGCACCAACATCCTCTCCGCCCGCCTCCTCGAGCTCAACTCCGAATACACCAAGGCCCAAGCCGACCGCGTCCAGAAAGAAGCCGCCCACCGCTCCACGCAGTCCGGCAACGCCGATGCCGCTCACGTCTCCTCCCAGTCGGAAGCCCTCGAAAAACTCACCGAGCAGGTCAACGCCGCCCGCCAGCGCTTCGCCGAAATCAAGACTCACTACGGCTCCAGCCACCCGGAATACCTTACCGCCGCCGCGCAGCTTTCCGAAGTCGAAACCCAATTCGCCGGCACCGCCTCCAGCATCCGCAACCGCGTCCAGATCGAATACACGCAATCGCTCGAGCGCGAAACCATGATCGAGCGCGCCGTCCAGCAGTCCAAGGACGAGTTCGACAGCCTCAACGCCCGCTCCTTCGAATACCAGAACCTGAAGCGCGAAGCCGAAGGCGACAAAAAACTCTACGAAGAGCTGTTGCGCCGCATCAAGGAAGCCACCATCAACGCCAGCTTCCAGAACCACTCCGCCCGCATCGCCGACCCCGCCCGCCCAGGCCGCAAGCCCGTCTTCCCCAACAAACCGCTCAATCTGATCCTCGCCCTGCTCGCTTCATCTCTGCTGGCCGTCGGCATCGCCGTCCTCAGCGACGTCCTCGATGACACCGTGCGCGACCCCGAACAGGTCGCCCGCAGCCTCGGCACACAAGTCGTCGGCTCGCTCCCCGAAGTCCGCCCCTGGCGCAACCAGCTCCCCACCATCATCCAGAACGGCTCCTCCAACGGCGTCGCGCTCACCAAAACCAAATACGGCGCCAACAGCCTCTCCACTTATGAAGAGGCCATACGCACCCTCCGCAACTCGATCCTCCTCACCGACTTCGACCGCCGCCTCAAGACGATGCTCGTCACCAGCGCCAGCCCCTCGGAAGGCAAATCCACCATTGCCATCCACCTCGCCGTCGCTCACGCCCAGCAGCATCACCGCACCCTGGTGATCGACGGCGACCTCCGCCGCCCCAGCGTCCACAAGCGCTTCAACTTAAGAAACACCCATGGCCTCTCCGACATCCTGGTCAACGCCGACTCCTGGCGCCCGGCGGTGGTAGCGGCGCCGGGCATCCCAAATCTCGACATCATCCCCGCCGGCTCCGCCAGCCCCCGCAGGGCCGCGGATCTCCTAGGCAAGCGTCTCGAGTCCATCCTTGATGAGGTGGCCGATGACTATGACCTCATCATCGTAGACGCACCCCCGTTGTTGGGTTTCCCCGAGCCCCTCCAAATGGCCGCCTCTGTGGATGGGGTCGTTGTGGTAGCCCGGGCAGGACAAACATCACGGAGAGCTGTTGCGTCGGTGATTCACACACTTGAAAGGTTGCGTGCACCCGTAATAGGGGTCGTGCTCAATGAAGTAACCAGACAGATGTCCCATAGTTATTACTATTATGGGTACTACAAAAAGTATTATCACGACCCAGAAACGCTTCAATAACTTCCTTCGTCCCAGCCGCTTCTAAACGGTTCTCCATGAAATTCATTGAGCTTGATGACTTTGGTCGACTCCCACAAAGCCCTCTGCGAGCCATGACGATTAACTCGCTTTACGCGCCTTTTCATTCATATTTTAGATCTAAGCGTATCAGGGAATTAGCCGAAGCCCTTAGCACACACGACCTTGGCAGTGTGTTGGATGTTGGGGGTTCATTGCACTTCTATGAACTCATAATTTCAAACAGGATGCACTGTAGATCGTATACGATAGTCAATCTCCATTTGCCCGAAGAAGCTCTGAAGCCATGTGTGCGGTGGGTGGTTTCGAACGCTCTGAAGTTGCCATATCGAGATAAGGCTTTTGACTTCGTTATCTGCAATTCCGTGATTGAGCACATGGGTGACTATGAGTCGCAACAGGCTTTGGCCGCAGAACTGCGACGAGTTGGGAAGGGGTACTATGTGCAAACTCCAAACTTTTGGTTTCCGGTCGAACCTCACTTTCTTACTTGCTTTCTGCATTGGCTTCCGAAGAGACTTCTCGCGAAGCTAGTACGTTGGTGCTCTGTTTGGGGATTAGTGATGAAACCTAATAGGTCAAGTATTGATTCTGTCTTGAAGGAAATTAAGCTGCTTCGTAAGGGTCAAATGGCTGACTTGTTTCCGGATGCCAAGCTAGGAGTGGAGAGGTGTTTTGGTCTTGCGAAATCGTTTGTTGCTATCAAGCCACGATAAAATTATCTTCGGACGATTTGGCGTCATACAGGGGAAAAGAGACCATAGACATGTAATGCAGTTAACGCTGCGAACGCGTGAACAGCAGACGAGAATCTGTCGATATTAAAGATCCTAATATCGTGTATACTCGCGATGCCAGTTAGAACTTCGAGTGTGTGACGATCTGACTATAGTATTACCTGAAGTGCCTTAACTCTTCTTGTGCGTGCCACTCTAACTGCACTCTCGTTCTTAATGATCTGGGGGCCGCCACGGCTTCGACTCGAGCCACGCCCGTTGGAGCTTGCACTTCGAGATCCCTTTGATCTTGACCTTGCAGCGGCCTTTCAAGCTTCAGTGTGGCTCCTATCAGCATGCACAGTACTGCTTTTCGTAGCTGCGCGGGGCAAGATGGGCCTGCCATCAATACCTCCCATAATATACAAGTCGTCTCTACGCTTCTACTTGTTGTATGGTCTACTGGCGCTCGCTTCGGCTGCTTATTCGGTGAGTCCACTGTATACGCTGTTCTTTGCTGGCAAAATCCTGGTTTCCGTGTTTGCCGTTGGACTACTGGTCAAGCGCGCTGATATGGCCGCCACAGTGCCCCATTTTCTAAAATTGTTCTTCTTTGCGCAAATCTTTCAGTGGTTGCTAACAGTCTTCACATTTCTGATGAATCCAGAGTTGGTAGGAAGCGAGTTGACAGACATCGGTTACAGGCTTTCCGGTGGGCTCTTTGAGGATTATGGCACTCCTGCCGCCTTGGCCGGAATCTATTTCTTGTGTGAAGCTTTGTACTTGCGGCGTGGACTAGTGCGTGTCATTTTCATGGGGCTGTATGGGTTGACATGGATATTTGTCATTCTTAGCCGCACACGCTCCACAATTCTTGGAGCCGTGTGTGTCCTGTTCTGCGCACTTGTGCTTCACTCAAGTATGCGCGTGCGAATCATGACCGTGATCTCTGGTACGTTGCTCTTAATGGCGATCAGCCTTTCGACTTTCTCTAATATGATCGTAAGCTATGGTCTGCGCGGGCAGAACGCGGAAGCGCTATTGTCCTTGACTGGAAGGGTTCACGCGTTTAGATTTTTGATGACCGAATGGCAATCGGCACCTTGGTTGGGACATGGCTACGCAGCTGGTAGCAGACAGCTGCTGATGGCCTTCGTAGACCAGACAGGGCTTGGCATTGGAGCCGCCCACGATGCCGCGTCAAAGGTGCTGACAGATTTGGGACTCGTGGGTTGCATGCTTCTGACATTCATCCTAGTTGCAGCGTGGAGAGAGGTCGTGCGCCTATTGCGCTCGGTAAAACATCGGAAGGATGTTAGGCCATTGGCGGTACACGTGTGGTGCCTGTTGACTTTCTTCACCCTTATTAGCGTTGTTTCGTCAGGCATTGCTGATGCAGGGTTTCCCTTTCTGATTATTTCCGCAAGTGTTGCCCTGGCAAACAACAGGCTTCGTCATTGCCCTTCATAATATCGTGCGAAAGATCCTCTTGGTGCACAATCGGTACCGCGAGGCTGGCGGCGAGGATCGCGCCTTTGATCAGGAGGTGCATCTCCTTCGTAGCAAGGGCCATTGCGTCTCGACCTTTGTCACGTCGAATAGCAGCATTCCAACGCCGCTCATGCCTCTATTGGGTCTCGTGGCGTCATGGAATCAAAGAGTATATAGCAAGATAGTTGACATTGTTCTCTCCGGGCGGATTGATGTGGTTCATTTTCACAACACCTTTCCAATGATTTCCCCGTCGGGATATTACGCGGCGCATCGCGCTGGGGCTGCCGTCGTTCAAACTCTTCACAACTATCGAGCGATATGTCCAGGTGCGACGTTGTTCAGAGATAGTCAATCCTGCGTCAGGTGCGTGGAGATGGCCTCCTTTGGGCCAGCAATTAGACATCGATGTTACCGAGGAAGTCTATTCGCGACTACCGCAGTAGTTGGCCTCAACATCTTGCACAAGTCGCTCGGGACTTGGGTGAAACAAGTAGACAAATACATTTGCATGAGTCCACTATCTCGAGATCAATTCGTCGCCGCGGGGTTTCCCAGCGAGCGCATGATAGTCAAGCCAAATTTTGTGCTTAATGACTATGGAGTGGGAGCAGGAAGTGAGACCACGTTCTTGTTCGTGGGTAGAGTGTGTGAAGAGAAGGGCGTTGCGTTCTTGTTGAAAGCGTGGCAAAGAGTGCCATCGAATTTAAGGCTCAGAATCATTGGACGAGGCCCTCTTGAGCGAACGGTTGAGAGCTGTGCGGAACGCATGCGGAATGTTGAGTATCTTGGTGCGCTACCATCTGAGGAAGTCGCCAAGGCAATGCAAGAAGCGCGGGCGCTTATAGTGCCAAGTCTATGGTACGAGTCAGCTTTTCCACTAGTCGGAATTGAAGCTTTCGCTGCTGGGACACCTGTTCTTTGCAGTGCTCACGGTCCTTTGGGGGCAGGCGTTATCGAGTGGCACAACGGATTCCTGTTCAAACCGGGGGACGAACTGGATTTTGTGTCTAAAGTTAAAAGTCTTGCTCAACAGGATTCAGGCCCCCTGCGTAGCAACGCCCGAAAGACTTTCGAGGCAGTCTACTCCTCCGATATCCATTACTCGGCCATCCTGGACGTGTATCGGAGCGCCCTGCTGGAGGCTCAACGGGTACCATTGTGACGCAAACAAATGCGAGTCGTTGGCCCAAGATTGGCACGTTGACACCGAACAAGGGGAAGCTAGGTGTTTGCGTTTTGAACTGGAATGCTGGCGAAGTCTTAAGGGAGTGCGTCCGCAACGTTTACTACTATACCGGTGATCGCGACATCGAGCTTGTCGTTGTGGACAATGCGTCTACCGATAGCTCAGTGCGTCTTCTCCGTGAGACCTTTCCTGAAATCGCCATAATTGAAACATGTTCAAACATTGGCTATGCACGAGGCAACAATCTAGGGGCTCAGCAACTAGTGAGGGCGGGATGCGATTCGCTATTGTTCGTGAATCCGGATGTTGTGCTGCATGCACTTACTATCGAACATTTGTTGTCGGAACTTGCGACAAGGCCAGACATCGGTTGTGTCGGAGGACTCCCGCTCAAACCTGACGGCTCCGTTTGCGTGACGGCAATCCGATCGAAACCCACTTTTCTCCAAAAGCTCATATCTTATAGTCCACTTAGGCACTTGCCAGTGTTGTCTGGAGTGTCGCGAAAGCACCTCTTAGATAGCTTGCCCGAGACATCCCACAACAGTGTCTACGCTGTATGTGGAGCGTGCATTCTGTTTCGCGCTGAAGCCTTTGTTGCAATTGGGGGCTTTGATGAATACACATTCTTGTACGAAGAGGAATTCATCGTTTCAGAAAAGTTAATCAAGGATGGGTGGTCCGTTGCATTTGCCTCTGCCGCGGCTTATGAACATTCGGAGGGGTTGTGCTCACGCCTAATTCCCTTTCGTAGGCGCATCCACTTTCTGAGGAGCGAATTGTACCTCGCTCGTCATTATTATGGATGGTCTGCAGTCTTGTGTGGGCTTTTGGCTTTTCATCGCGCTATGGAGTTCGTCTTTCTTGTACCACTGGTCCAGCTAATTAAGCACACTCTTGGCCGATAATGGGATGCGTTCGGGAGGCGAAACCGCTGGCATGCGAATCAGACTAAGAAGTTGGGATCTGAATTGCCGTGTCGCCATTGTAAAGGATCTCCGCAACTGCACCAGTCTGCCTGTCTGGCCATGTGTGCTGAGGCACGTACGGAATTCCTTGGGCTCTACTGGCCTGATCTAGAGTAATCGCATGCAATGTTACGACAAGGTTCTCTTCGTCCAATTCGAGGCGGCTTGATGGGCCACGTCCTGTCCTTCCGCGTTGACGCAAGAGATTACCTCAATGCTGCTGAAGTGATCACTCGATGGGCTTCGTCCCGACTGTCGAAAGCTGTGTTCGTCGCTTCCGTCAACAATGTAATGGCTGCACGCGACTCCTCCTATTTTAGAGAACTCTCCTCCAAGGCGGATATGGTCACACCTGACGGTATGCCGCTTGTCTGGGCCTTGCGCCTCCTTGGCATGCCTCAGGCAACGAGAGTGTACGGTCCCGACCTTACTGTTCACCTGCTCGAAAAAGCTCAGACACTCGGCCTCACGGTTGGCTTTTATGGCTCTTCCCGTTCCACTTTGACTCGGCTCACCGAAGAGGTGAAGAAGCGGTGGCCCCGATTGCAAATTGTGTACTCCACTTCACCGCCGTACCGTCCGCTTAGTCCGGAGGAAGCGCAGTCGGTTGAAGAAGAGATCCGCGCGACGGCTCCCCACATATTGTTTGTTGGGCTTGGCTGCCCTAAGCAGGAGGAATGGATCATCGCCCACCGCGGCCGCCTGCCTTGCGTCATGCTCGGCGTCGGCGCTGCCTTCGACTTCATCGCCGGCACCAAACCCCAAGCGCCACGCTGGATGATGCCGCTCGGCCTCGAATGGCTCTTTCGCCTCTGTACCGAACCACGCCGCCTCTGGCGTCGCTACCTGCTGCAAAATCCGCGATTCGTTGTTCTCTTCGCCGGGCAACTCATCCGTCATCACTTCAACCGCCTCCGCTCCCGGCCCTCACACCCATGAGCGTCTCCCCCCTCCCCTCATCCCTCAACCTCTGGACCTCTGCCGCCACCCTTTCCCCACCCCTCGTCCGCCCACGCCTCACCTCCCTCTGCCTCCTCGCCTCCGACGCCGCCGCCGTCACCTCCGCGTCCTTCCTTGGCGTCTTCCTCTGGCAGCTTGCCAACCCCTCCGTGTCCCTCGCCAACTACTTCAACCTCGTCGGCTCCATCGCCGCGTTCCTAGCCGTATACGCCGCGCTCGGGCTCTACTCACCCGCCGGACTCAGCCCCGTCCAGGAACTCAAGGCAAGCCTCCAGGGAACCGCGATCGTCGCGCTCGCCCATGCCACCGGCGCGTTTCTCTCGAAGGAAATCGCCACTTACTCCCGCGGCGCTTTCCTCTGCTCGGCCGCGCTCATCGCCTTCCTCGTTCCCGCCGCGCGCGCGCTCCTCAGGACCTCGCTCGCCCGCAAGCGCTGGTGGGGCGTCCCTGTCGCCATTCTCGGCGCGGGCGAATCCGCCGCGCGCCTCCTCCGAACCCTCCACAGCTCGCCCGAGCTCGGTTTCAAACCCGTCGCCTGCTTCGACGACGACCCCGCAAGAAGCGGCTTCTGTAGCGGCGTCCCCGTCCTCGGTCCGCTCTCGGAAGCGCGCCGCATCGCGCCCCAACACAACATCCGTCACGCCATCGTCGCCATGCCCGGCATCACCGGACCACGCATGCTCGCCATTCTCGAACAGCACTGCTCAGCCTTCCCCCGCGTCACGGTCCTCTCCGATCTGCTCGGCGTCGCCAGCCTCTGGGTCACGCCGCGCGAAATCGGCAACGTGCTCGGCCTCGAGCTCCGCCAAAACCTCCTCATCCCCCTCAACCGAACCGTCAAGCGCGCGCTCGACGTCACCCTCACGCTCCTGCTCACCCCCGCCGCCATCCCGCTCATCCTTCTCTCCGCCATCTGGATCCGCCTTCGCAGCCCCGGCCCCGTGCTCTACCGCCAGCCGCGGCAGGGCCACCTGGCCGCCATCATCCAGATGCCCAAGATCCGCACCATGCTCCCCAATGCCGACGCACTGCTGGAACACCACCTCGCCCAATCCCCCGGCGCGCGCGGTGAATGGCAGCGCTTCTTCAAGCTCCACGACGACCCGCGCGTCATCCCCGGCATCGGCCACTTCCTCCGCCGCACCTCCCTTGACGAGCTCCCCCAGCTCTGGTCCGTCCTCACCGGCGAAATGAGCCTCGTCGGTCCCCGCCCCTTCCCCCAATACCACCTCGACCGTTTCCATCCCGACTTCCGCGCCCTCCGAGCCAAGGTCCGCCCCGGCCTCACCGGCCTCTGGCAGGTCTCCGCCCGCAGCGACGGCGACCTCGCCGTCCAGCAACAACTCGACACCTACTACATCCGCAACTGGTCCCCCTGGCTCGACCTCCACATCCTCGCCCGCACCGTCGCCGTCGTCCTCTCCGGCAAAGGCGCGCGCTGAAATCAACTCAGCCACATGACGACTCCCCGAAGGCTGCCGGACGATCCTCTTTCCTTCATCTAGGATTGCATGCGAAGCCGGCGAATCCTTTGGACCTATCACGTCAACACGCGTCTCGGAAAACGGTTCCTTACTCGCGAGACCATTCTGGACTCCGTCGATAGCTACGAGATCTTCGAGCAATACCCTGAGGACAAGTACCTTCCCAGCTATCTTGTGCTTGCAGGCACGGCGAATGAACCTCTGCACATCCTCTTTGCCCCCGACGTGGCCTCGGAAAACGTCCGCATCATCACCGCCTATCGCCCAAGCCCGCAAGAGTGGGAGAATGATTGCAAGACAAGGAAAGCCTCGCGATGAGATGCACAACTTGCGGATCGAACATGCGGTCAGTGATGAGTGACCTGCCTTTCAAGACCTCCGAACACTCGATAGTCATCATTAAGAGCCTTCCCGTCCTGCAGTGCGAAAACTGCGCGGAATACCTGATCGACGATGCCGTGCTCGCGCGTGTCGACGAAATCCTGGCTGGCGTCGATGGGGCCGCTGAACTGGAGATCATCCGCTACGCTGCCTAACCGAATTCCGCGCGCAGTCCGCGCCAAGGTCCGCCCGGTCTCACCGGCCTTTGGCAAAGGCGCACCCTGAACCGCCCCCGGGACGACTCCCAGACCGGCCCCCCTCTAATCCCCCCATAGCGTAAAATCCCAGTCATGAGCGCTGGGCGCATCCTCGTGCCTGCCCTGCTGGCCACCATCCTCATCGCCGCCGGCAGCGGCCGACGGTGGGCCATCTACGAGCACGAGATGCAGAACCCCGCCGAAGATCCGCCCGACGCCTGGGAGAAAACCGAGTTCGCCTTCGCCCGTCTCCGCTTCCGCTCTAACCGCGACGGCTACTGGCGCGCCGTGCTCGGCAACCAGAACCGCGTGCAGGTCGCCATCTGCTTCAATATGGATCTCGGCGACGCCTGGGAATGGGCCGACTACCCGGAATACCCGGAACGCTTCTCCGCCATGGCCTACCGCATCGGCGTCAACTATGTCCTCTACGCCCTCACCCACTGACGCCGTGCTGGAAACCCCGCGCCTGCTTCTCCAACAATGGCGCCCAGAAGACTGGTCCGCCTTCAAGCCCATCGCCACCAACCCGGAAGTCATGCGCTACATCAACGGCGGCATCCCCTGGTCCGACGAGCGCATCCGGGATTTCGTCTCCCGCCAGATCGCCCTCTACCAAGAGCGCGGCCACTGCCGCTGGAAGCTCACTGGTAAAACCTCGGGCGCGCTCTGCGGCTTCTGCGGCGTCGGCCGGTTCCACGAATTCCCCGACCCGGAAATCGGATGGTGGCTCGCCCCCAACTACTGGGGCAACGGCTTCGCCACCGAAGCCGCCCGCGCCGCCCTCGACGACGCCTTCCGCCGCGTCGCCATCCCCCGCATCGTCTCCATCGCCCACCGCGAAAACTCGGCCTCCATCCGCATCATGCAAAAACTCGGCCTTGCTTTTGAAGCCGATTTTGAAAACGAAGGCCTCCCCCTACGCCGCTACGCCATCCATCTCCCCGCCTACCTCGCCACGCGATCACGTACCTCGTAACCGGAATTTCCGCATATTCCTGAACCACTTGCCCTCTTCCACTTCGCGGAACCCAACCCATCCAAGCTATCCTCGAACGGGCAACACGCCCGGAAAGGAGGTCCAGGATGGTCCCCAAATGCAATAACGACGAAACGAACCCACCGTTCTCCCAACTCATTCATAGGAAATGCGTTCCGCATCTGCGTGCATCCATGTCCATCCGTGTGCTAAAAACGAAGGAACGAACCCAAGACGCCTCGTCCTATATGATGTCTTCCATTGTGAAGTCTCTCGTCCTCCTGGCCCTGCCTTTCGCTCTCCTGGCCGCTGACCAGCTCCCCTCCCAGGCTGTCTCCCTCCTTAAAAGGAACTGCCTCGCCTGCCACGGCCTCGCTCTCAAGGCCTCCAACCTTGACCTGCGCACCCGCGACGCCATTCTTGCCGGAGGTGAAAGGGGCCCGGCCGTTATCCCCGGCTATCCTGAGCGAAGCTTCCTTTACAACTTCACTTCGCATCGCTTCAATCCCGCGATGCCGCCGGATAAGAAGCTCCCCGATGCCGAGCTCGATATTCTCCGCCGCTGGATCCTCGCCGGCATCCCTTGGCCCGCCGACGCGCTACCCGCCAACGAAGCCGAAGCTCTCGCTGCCAAGGCCGCCACCCTCAAAGCCATGGAGGAGCGCCCTGTAACAGCCCAGGAGCGCAACTTCTGGTCCTTCCGCCCCGTCGTCCGCGCCGGCGTTCCCGCCAATGGCGAAGCTCATCCCGTCGACGCTTTCCTTATGGCCCGCTGGCAGGAGAACTCGCTCACTCCCTCGCCGGAAGCCTCGCGCCGCGCCCTCGCCCGCCGCGCCTATCTCGATCTCACCGGACTTCCCCCCACGCCCGATCAGCTCGCCCGCTTCCTGAATAACAACTCGCCCGACGCCTGGCCGCGCCTGATCGATGAGCTGCTCGCCTCGCCCCAATACGGCGAACGCTGGGCACGTCACTGGCTCGATCTGGTCCGCTACGCCGACTCCTCCGGCTTCGAGTTCGACCTTGACCGCCCCAACGCCTGGCGCTACCGCGACTATGTCGTCCGCGCCTTCAACCACGACAAGCCTTACGACCGCTTCGTGCTGGAACAAATCGCCGGCGACGAGCTTGACCAGCCCACCACCGATTCCCTAATCGCCACAGGCTTCCTCCGTCTCGGCGTCGAGAACAACGTCAAGACCGAGATGACGCGTCTCGATGAGCTCGACGATGTCGTCGCCACCAACTCGCTTGCCTTCCTCGGCATGACCGTTGGCTGCGCCCGTTGCCACAATCACAAGTTCGATCCCATCCCGCAGAAAGACTACTACCAGATCCAGGCCGTCTTTTTCTCCGCAAAGAACGCCGAGCTGCCGCTTGTCTCAGCAGACGAAGTCGAGCGCCATAAGGCTGAGAATAAGCGCATCGATGATTTGCAGGCGCCGCACCGCAAGCGAAAGACCGCCATCGAAATGCCGCACCGCGATCAGATCTTTGAAGAGAAGATCAACCAGCTTGCCCCCTACATGCAGCTTGCCTGGCGCACGCCCCCCGAAAAACGCACCGAAGGCCAGCGCCTCAACGCACGCCAGATCGAGCGCACGCTGGAGATCAAGGACGAGGAGATCCTCGCCCGGATGAGTGAGGAGGAAAAGCGCGCTCAGCGCGTGGAAGTGGAAGCCATCCGCAAGCTCGACCGGCTGCGTCCCGGGCCCTATCCGGCGGCCAACATCATCGGCGAGCACAGCCGCGACCCGCTGCCCTCTTACTTCCTCCACCGCGGCGCCGCCGGCAACAAGGGTTCGCTTATGGGCCCCGGCGTCCTCACCGCCGCTACCTGGGACGGCTTCCAGCCCCTCGCGCCGCCGGAGGGCGCCGCCTCCAGCTTCCGCCGCCGCAGCTTTGCCGAGTGGGTCACCGACCCCCGCAATCCGCTCACCGCGCGCGTCATGGTCAACCGCATATGGCAGCATCACTTCGGCCAGGGCATCGTCGCCAGCCCCTCCAACTTCGGTTCCACCGGCGCGCCGCCCACTCACCCCGAGCTGCTCGACTGGCTCGCCTCCGAATTCGTCCGCAATGGCTGGAGCATCAAAACCATGCACCGCCTCATGATGACCTCGCGCGCCTACCGCATGGCCTCCGATGACATCATGGCCAACCTTTCCACCGACCCCGCCAACCGCTTCCTCTGGCGCGCCCCACGCCGCCGCCTCGACGCCGAAGCGATTCGCGACTCCATCCTGTCGATCGCCGGCACGCTTGATCTCACCACCAGCGGCCCCGCCGTCCTTCCCTATATCGATCCCGACCTTTTCCAGTCCAGCTCCAAGCGCACCTGGAATGGAAAGCCGGACACCGATCCTTCCACTTGGCGCCGCAGCCTCTACGTCTTCTCCAAGCGCACCATCCGCTACCCGATGTTTGAATCCTTCGATCAGCCCGACCTCATCACCTCCTGCTCACGCCGTAACTCCTCCACCACCGCTCCGCAGGCGCTGCTGCTCATGAACAACGCCATGGTGCGCCTCCACGCCGGCAAGTTTGCCGAGCGCCTGAGGCGCGAAGCCGGCGATGAGCCCGCCGCGCAGGTCCTCCGCGCCTTCACCCTCGCGCTGGCGCGCTCGCCCTCTCCCGCCGAGCTCTCCGACTCGGTCGCCTATGTCAAGTCGCACCCGCAAGGTCTCGCCGACTTCTGCCACGCGATCTTCAACCTTAACGAATTCGTCTACATGCCATGACTGATCGATTCTGCTCCCGCCGCCAATTCCTGAACCTCCTCGGCGGAGGCATCGGCTCACTCGCCTTCACTGACATCGCCGCCCGCGCCGCGCGCATGGATCCCATGGCACCCAAGCCGCCCCACTACGCGCCCAAAGCCAAAGCCGTCATCTCCGTCTTCTGCTACGGCGGCGTCAGCCACATCGACACCTTCGACCCCAAGCCCGAGCTGCTCAAGCGCCAGGGCGAAGCCCTCACCGGCAAGGGCGAAGTCCACGTCAGCCAGGGCCACCCCGGCGGCCTCATGCCCTCTTCCTGGGGCTTCCAGAAATACGGCCAGTGCGGCATGGACGTCTCCGAGCTCTTCCCCCACCTCGCGCAGAAGGTCGACGATATCGCCTTCATCCGCTCCATGTACTGCCTCTCCAATGATCACGGCCCCGCGCTGTTCCAGATGAACACCGGCACCGTGCTCTCCGGCCACCCCAGCATGGGCAGCTGGATCACTTACGGGTTGGGCAGCGAAAGCGAGAATCTCCCCGGCTTCATCGTCTTCACCGACTATCGCGGCGGCCCCATCGGCGGCGCCCCCAACTGGGGCAACGGCTACATGCCCGCCGCCTTCCAGGGAACACAGTTCCGCTCCGCCGGCGATCCTATCGTCGATCTCAATCCGCCCAAGGATGTCCCGCGCGAGCGTCAGCGCGACTGGCTCGACTTCATCGCCCGCCTCAACGCACGCCACCAGGTGAAGAACCCGCTCGACTCCGAACTCTCCGCCCGCATCGCTTCCTACGAGCTCGCCTACCGCATGCAGGTCCACGCCGCCGAAGCCGTCGACCTCAACAAGGAATCCGAAGCCACGCGCAAGCTCTACGGCCTGGATGAGGAGCGCACCAAGTACTTCGGCCGCCAGGCTCTCATGGCCGCGCGCCTTGTCGAGCGCGGCGTCCGTTTTGTCCAGATCTACTCCGGCGGCGGCAACTTCCAGGAGAGCTGGGACGCGCACTGGGATTTGAAGGCCAACCACGAGATGCATTGCGGCGAGACTGACCAGCCGCTGGCCGCCTTGATCACAGACCTCAAGGCCCGCGGCCTGCTCGACTCCACTCTCATCATCTGGCACGGCGAATTCGGCCGCATGCCCATCTCCCAGCGCCTCGACGGCCGCGATCACAATCCCCACGCGTTCACCGTCTGGCTCGCCGGCGGCGGCATCAAGGGCGGCTCCATCCATGGCACGACCGACGAATTCGGCTACCGCGCCGCCGAAAACCGCTCCTCCGTCAACGACCTCCACGCCACCATCCTCCACCTCCTCGGCCTCGACCACGAGAAACTCACCTACCCGCACCTGGGCCGCCAGATGCGCCTCACCGACGTCTCCGGCAACGTCATCCGCGAGATCCTGGCCTGACGGTGTGTGTGGCGCGGGCTTCAGCCTCGCTCTGGAATCGATTGGCTATACTTTAGACGCCTATCGAATATGCTGGAGGAGCGATAGGCTGGTCCGCCTAAGCTCATGTCCCTCCTTCTCAACTGCCAGTCCCTGGCAAAAGCCTTCGGTGCGCGCCCGATCTTCCGCGACCTCAGCATCACTATTCATGAAGGCGATCGTCTTGGCCTGATCGGCCCCAACGGCAGTGGCAAGTCGACACTGCTTGGAATCCTCGCCGCCGAGACCCTGCTCGAACAGCGCAAGACCGAGATGAACGACGCCGCCACCGCCGCCGACGCCACCCGCCTCAATGAGGCTTACGAAGCGATGCAGCAGGCTCAGCAGGAGGTGGATCGCCTCTACGAACGCTGGTCGGAGCTGGAAGCGAAGCTGGCATAATCACCCACGGCCGGCCAGGACAATCCAGGCATACATCGGCGCAGGCGCCGGCGCCTTCGCGATCGCCTGCCGGTAGGCGGCGTGGTTGTCCCACTGCGCCATGTCGTAGAAGTAAACCTCCTCGCGCGGGGCCGCGAGTATGTTCTTCGGTCCCGGCAGCGGACGCGTCCAGTTCTCAGCTAGGTACGGCCGCGCGTTGTTGAGCAGGAACAAGACCAGGGCCAACTGCACCAGCTTCGGCGCGAATCCCGGAGCGGATGCAGTAGACCATCGCCACCAGCCAGAGCGCCACCAGCAGACAATCGCGCCCGCAAAGCCCAGCCACTGCACCAGGTTCACAAAACGGTCGCCGCCCGAGAGCAGCCACGTGTGCAGCATGAAGTATTCGGCCAGCGGAGCCAGCATCACCTGGTTGTAGTACGGCGTGGGGAAAAAACCGCATCCTCAGCGGTCGTCGGAGGCGCGTCTCGATTTTTCGCGCTCGCGGTCGATGTAGGGGATGCCATTCGCCATCCAGTCAGGCTTGGCCGCGCCGCGCAGATGATGATCGAAGAACTCCTGCATGCGCCGCGTCCAATCCTGCTGATTGTGGCGGCGGCGGATGCCGTGCTTTTCTCCGTTGTAGTTCATCATGTAGGCTTCCTTGCCGTTGCGGCGCAGCGACAGGAACAGCTCAATGCCCTGATACCATGGCACCGCGTCGTCCTCATCGTTGTGCAGAATCAGCAGCGGCGTCGACACGCGGTCCGCCATAAAGACCGGCGAGTTCTCGAGGAACCGCATCGGCCGCTCCCACAGCGAGCCGCCGATGCGCGACTGTGTCTGCTCATACTGAAACTGCCGCGGCAGGCCGGAGCCCCAGCGGATGCCGTTATAGGCGCTGGTCATGTTGCCCACCGGCGCGCCCGCGACAGCCGCCTTGAAGCGGTTGGTCTGCGTCACCATGTAGGCGATCTGGTAACCGCCCCAGCTGTGGCCCTGTATGCCGATGGCCTTCTCATCGACAATGCCCATCCGCACCACTTCGTCAATTGCCGGCAGCACGCACTTCAACGCGCTTTGACCCGGCGAGCCGATGCGGTAGCTGATGTCCGGCATCAGGAACAGGTAGCCGTTGCTCACGTAGTAGGCGCGGTTCACCGATGTCCCCGGCGACGGCGCCGCGAAGCTGTGCACCTGTTGGGAAAGCCGCTCGTAGATGTAGACCATCAGAGGATATTTCTTCTTCGGGTCGAAGTTCTCCGGCTTGTAGAGCGCCGCCTGCAATGGCTCGCCGTCCACGTTGCGGAAGTGGATCAGCTCGCCCGAGCCCCACAGCAACTGCTCCTGCTGCGGATTGGCGCTGGTTACCTTGCGCGGGTTGGCGAAGTTCATATCGGTGACCTGCAGGTCGCCGGCTTCACGGAATGTCGTGGCGGCGATCAAAGCGACTTCTGCATCCTTCGCCTTGCCGGCAAAGCGCAGGCTCTTGTCCTGCATCAGCAATTGACGCGGCTCTTCCTTCCCGGAAATCGTGTCCCGGAAGAAACCCGATGCGCGCGTGGTCTGATCGACGGCTGACAGCGTCAGCGGTTTGGCGGGATCGAGTCCGCGGTTCTCCTGCTCCTCATCCTCTTGCAACCGCACCAGCCGGAACTGCATGTTGCGGCGTCTCCCCACTCCGTCGGTCAGGTTAGAGGCCTGGTTGCCGTCCGGGGAAACCTGCCAGATGTCGTAGCGGTCATACAGCAGCACGAACTTGCCGTCCATGGTCCAGCCGCCGGTGCCGTAGCTCGACGCCGGGTCGGGCGTGTCGTCCTCTTCATCGTGGAACTTCACCCCCAGGCCGCTAGTCAAATTCACCGCCGCGCCGCCATCCACTGCTGCAGCGAACCAGTTGCCGTCGCGATAGTAGAGCACATGCTTGGCATCCGGAGAAAAAGAGACCGCGCTGGCGCCAAATCCTCCGCCACGCAGCCGCTCCGCCAGCAGGCGCCGCGAACCGGTCGTGGCATCGACGAGGTAATAATCCGCGTAGCGGCCGTCAAAGTCGACCATGGAGCGGTAGCGCCGGTCATCGACTCCGATGGCTCGCGCGCCGTCGTCGCTGGGCGCGATGGCGGCCATCGATTCATCGGCCAGCTGGGTGAACTTCTTCGCCGCAATGTCGTAAACGCCGCGGTAGCTGCGCGAGCGGTCCTGCGCGGCGCGCACCTTCTGCATCGGCTGTATGTACGGGTCGCGGTAATGCCACAAGTCGGCTATCACCCGCTCCTCACCCGCCGAGGCCGCCCCTTGCGGCCGCTCGGGCCGCGAGGCGGGACCCGTGGAAAGGAACAGCCGGCCGCCGTCGCGTGAGAAACCGAGCGGCGCGCGGTCGGTAATGGACCAGGTCTCGGAACCATCCACGGCCTTGCCGTCGCCGAAATGCAGTTTGCTCTTGCCCTCCAGGCTGCTCAAAAACGCCATCTGCTTATGGTCGCGATCCCACGTGAGCCGCGAATAACGCCCCTTGCCGGACACCAGCCCCGCTGGCGCAGCATCGCCGCCCGGAGTCACCGAATAGACACCGTTCGACTCTTCCTGCTTGGAGGAAACCGCGTAAACCAGCAGGCGGCCATCCTTGGCCAGCGCGAATTCGCTTACTTCATTGAAAGTGTGCGGCGTCGCGCCGGGCTTGAGCAAGCTGAGCTCGGTGCCAGGCGCCCGGCCGCGCTGTTGCTCGCCCTGAGGGGCCGGTGAGCCGGAATCCTTCAGCCAGGCGATCCACGGCTCGCCCTTTTCGGTGACCTGGATGCTCTTCACGCTATCCAGACGCGTAGCCGCGCCGGTCGCCAGTTCCACAACAATGGCGCCGTTCTTCGGCATCTCCTCTGCCTTCTTGCGTTCCTTCCGCGCCTTGTCGGTGGCCTCCTTTGTGGGAAACGTCGTTGCCACGGCATGCCGCAAATCGGAGGTGAACAAGATCCTGATGCCGCGAGGGGGCGGCGGCCCGGTGCGCGGTTCCGCCTCGGGATCAGGCTCGGGCGGCGGAGGCAGCGCGCCGGCGTTGTGGCGATGCTCCTTGCCCGTTGCCAGATCGCGCACGATAAGCTCACCGTCGCCGGCTTGCGGGAACAGCGAATAGGCCAGCCATTTTCCATCCCGCGACAGTGTCTGGCTTGCTAGCGCCCGCCAGGAGTCATAATCGGAGTGCTTGATCGGGCGCTTGCCCTGGGCCGGCAGCAGCAGGGCGAGTGTCAGGAGAAGATATAGGTACCGCATAGAGAGAGTATATGGAACCGGAAGACCGGTTGCAGCGTCTGAATCGCAAGTTAGTTCGAAAGGGGATTCTATGGGATCAATCTTCGCTTTGGTTCTGTTCTGCCTGGCATCAGCCGCGCAGCAGGAAAGAACGGGTAAAGAGCTTGTCGCGACGAAGGTGATCGCCAAGACCGGCTCCCATGAAGAGCACCGCGATCTGCATGCCACACTGGAGCGTCTTTTCGAAGAGCCTCCGGTAAAGGCCACCGGACTCGAAGGGTCCTACGCCAAGTGGCTGGAAGAGGATGTCGCCTACATCATTTCCACCCGAGAGGCAAAACGATTTCTGGAACTTCGTTCCGATGAGGAACGCGAACAGTTCATCCTTCAGTTCTGGCACCGCCGCGACCCGACGCCCGGCACCGAAGCCAATGAAGACAAGGAAGAGCATTACCGCCGGATCGCTTTCGCGAATCAGCGTTTCCAGAAGGCCAATCTCCAGGGATGGCAAACCGATCGCGGCAGGCTCTACATCGCCCTCGGCCCCCCCGATGAGATGGAGGCGCGGGCCGGCAGGCCGCAGAAGTGGGTCTACAAGAACCTGGGCGGAACCGAAGATTCCCTGGAAGTGCAGTTCGATATTACGGCAAAGTGAGGCCGGCGGCGCGCGCGCCGCGGTCCGGATTCGCCGGCCCTTTGGAGAGCTTCTTGCTCTGCGACTGCATGCTGGGGCGGCCAATGACGAGGAACAACGTCATGAGGTTGCCGTGCCGGTTGCCGATCTCCGGAAAGAAGCCCTGTTCTCCCCAGGTGCCCAGCACGAAGGGGGCTCCGTTGGCGGCGTAATCAATTAACATCGGCACTTTCCGCCGCTCCTCTTCCGGAAGGATTGACATGACCCCATCACACACATAGCCGATTCCCAGCACCGGTTTCGCATCCACATCGGCCTCTTCTTCTTGCCGCGCAGTGCCCTGGCTACGGCCTACCGGACCGCCTCGCCGGCGTCGCCCTTCACGCTCCAGCCCATTCCGACTTCCGTGCCCGCGTCCGGTGTTATCTCTACGGCAGCGGCCGGGTCCGTCATCCGCAACAACAGGATCACCTGCTTTGCCAGCCGGTGCTTCCTCAGGGCGAGTTCGGCCAACGTGTAGCCATCCATGCCGTCAAGCCGGGTGTCGGCGATCAGGATCGGCCGATGATCCCCCATCTCGCCGCGGTCCGTGAATTTGACCGCGTTGCTCAACAGGTTGGTGATTACCTGCCGCAGCCGCGACGGATCTCCCACGACCTTCGCAGGAATTCCGGAGTCGACATCGCACACCATTTCCAGGCCCTTTGGGTGGGCGCGCAACGCCGCGACCTGCACCGTGTCTTCCACCCAGTCCATCAACGAAAATGGCGTGCTCTCGATCTCTGAGTTGTGCGCACGAACTGCCGGTTGGCGGCGATCGTTTGGGAAAGCTCCCGGACGAAACTAGATCAGGCTGAACTCGTGCCGCACCATGTGCACGCCGGCCACCATGTTGTGCAGCTTCTGCCGCGCCGCCCAGCGCGCGGTTTGCGACAGCCCGCAATCGGGCGCGAACGACAGCCGCTCCGCCGGTGCGTGTTTCAAACACAACCGAACCCGCTCGGCGACTTCCTCAGGCGTCTCGATGTGGTAACTCTTCACATCGATCACGCCAATCGCGACATCCTTCACCTCGGCGATCTGCGAGATCAACTCGATCTCGGCAAACTCCCGCGAGGCCATCTCCAGGTGAATCTCCTCGGCGCTCAAGAACAGGAACGCGGGAAACATCGGCGCATAGCGGCGCGGTCCCACGGCGCGAGCTTTGTAGTTGCCGAAACACAGGTGTGTGGAAAGCCGGCACAGGCCGACCACCGGCTGCACGGCCATGTTGAAAAGTTGCACCATGCGATTGGTGTCTTCCTTGTGCGCGTAACAGCTCATCGACGGCTCATCCAGACAAATCTCCCGGCAGCCAGCCATCGCCAGCGCGTCCAGTTCCGTCCGCACCACCGGCACCAGCGCCTCGGCGATCGCCCAGCGGTCGCGGTACTTCTCATTGGGAATCAGCCGTCCGCTTAACGTGTAGGGCCCCGGCACGCTGGCCTTCAGCGCCGGGCCGCGCGGCGTCAGCCGCCGCAGCCGCTCGTACTCGTCAACGACGCCTAGACCGCGCGGCGCGCCCAGCGTTCCCACGATCCGATGCTTGCCCCGCTGATCATGCGCCGGAGGACCCCAGCGCCGCGGCGCCGCCTTCTCGCGCTCGATGCCATCCAAATAGCCGTAGAAGCTGAGGTTGAAATCCAGACGTGTCTGCTCGCCGTCGGTCACTACGTCGAGCCCCGCCGACAGCTGATCATGCAACGCGGCGATCACCGCGTCCTCCTGCATTTCGCGAATATCGTCCTCTCCAAAATCCTTGAGATGCGCCGAGGCATGCTCCAGCCAGCCAGGCAGCGGATAGCTGCCGATCACGGTGGTGCGCAGGGGACGTTCGATCATGTCAGGCTCCAGCCTCCGTCGAGGATGAGTGTCTGTCCGGTGATGTGCCGCGATTCCGGTGACAGCAGAAACAACGCCGCTTCGGCCACCTCCGCCGCCGGGAGACTGCCATCCGCCAGCGGCTGTTTGATGCGCACAAAGGCATCGATGGAAGCGTCCGTGCGCGCACGCTCGCTCATCGGCGTGTCCACCAGGCCCGGTGCGATCGCGTTGACGCGGATCTTCTGCGGCGCGTAGCTGGCGGCCATCGAGCGCGCCATCGCCAGGATCGCTCCCTTCGCCGCCGTGTAGGCGTGTGTGGCGAAGTGCGTGGGCTCCGGTTCTAGCGCCAGCACCGAGGACATCAGCAGGATGGAGCCACGAAGCCCCTGCGCATCAGGCGGCTGATGGAGCATCACGTTGAGAACCGCCCGGCTGATGTGGAAGGTCGTGTCGAGATTGGCCGCCAGCGTCTTCCGCCAGCCGTCATCGGAACACTGATGCAGCGGGCCGTCGCCCCACCGCCGGCCGCTTGAGCCCGCCACTTGAAACAGCGCATCAATGCGTCCATGCCGCGACACGCAATCGGCGGCGGCTTTCTCAGCGGCTTCCGCGTGCGTGAGATCGGTTTCCGGCAGCCCCACCGCGTACACAGTATGGCCACGCTGTTCCGCAAGCCCGGCGGTGGCGGCGGCGATCCCGGTGAGCCCCGTGATCAGCAGGATCATCAGTAGTCGACCCGGACCCATTTCTTGGACTTCATCGACTGGTACCCGGCATCCAGGATCAGGTTCACGACGTAGCCGTCTTCATAGGTTTCCCGCGGCCTCCCGCCATCGCGAACGCACTCCACAAAATGCCGCATCTCGGCCTGATAGCCGTAGGCGAAGGCTTCCTCCGGCAGGGGCCGCGTCCATCCAAAGTCGATGTCGGCTTTCTCGATCACGTAACCGGCCGGCTTGGATGTGAAGCCGGTCACCGGCGTCGAGCGGGTCACGTCGGTGAACAGCGATCCCTCCGAGCCGTGAATCTCGTTGCGCAGATCGAGTCCGCCTTTGGTGGTCCAGCTCAGTTCGCAATGTCCGATACCGCCGGAGGAGAAACGCATCACCAGCAGCGCATTGTCCTCGCCCTTGGTCTTGTTCTTGTGAACCAGGTTGTCGCCCCACGCCATCACCTCGACAACCTTATCTTCCTTGCCGAAGAAGTATCGCGCCGCTTCGATGCAATGGCAGGCCAGGTCGTTCATCGCGCCGCCGCCGGTTTGCGACACATCCCAGAAGTGCGGCGAATGCGGTCCGCTATGCGCCTCGCGCGAGCGCACCCACAGCACCCGGCCGATCCCGCCCGCTTCCATCATCTGGCGCGCCTTCACCACCGCCGGCGCGAACACTTCCGTCTCCGCGTACGCATGCATGCGCCCGGACTTGCGCGCCGCATCGAGCATCTTCTTCGCCTCGCGCGCGTTGCGCGCCAGCGGCTTCGTGCAGACCTGGTGGCGCTTCCGCGCCGACAGCGCCAGCGACGCCGGGAGATGCTCCAGGTTCGGCAGCGCGATGATGAACAGGTCAATGTCGTCGCGCGAGACCACCTCCGTCAGGCTGGTGGAATGCGCCGGAACCGACCAGCGCCGGGCGAAGTCGCGCGCACGCTTGGCCGAGCGCGAATAGTTCACCACCACTTGCTGGTGATTGACGTCGGCCAGCCCCTGCATATAAAAATCGGCTACGAATCCGGAGCCGAGCATCGCGATCGAAACTGTGTCAGGCATATAGATGAGCCAGCGATTTCCGGTAAGCCTCGTAGAATCTCTCCAGTTGCTCCTCGGCCGAGGCATCGCCGGGGAACTGGTGGCTGGGAAGCAGCGCCGGAGTAACGCCGCGCGCCATCAGCCGCCGCGCCGTTTCGCAGCGCAGCATGTTGATGATCATGCCGCCGGTGACAGTGGAAACCGGTCCGGTGCGCCACGGCAGACCTTCCAGCGGCACCACGCAATCGCCAGGCGGGCAATGGTTGTCGATCACCAGGTCGGCCACGTCGGTCAGCTTCTTGCCCGAGGAATGCGCCGCCGGCGCCTCCGCCGCATGACGCTTCGAGCAGATGGCGATTACCTTCATCCCGCGCCTGCGCGCGCCTTCGGCCATCTCCACTACAACCGGCCGGATGCCTGAAGTGGAGATCACGATAAAGACGTCGTTCGGGGAGAACCGGAAGCCGCGCAGAATCTGCTCGGCGTAGCCTTCATATTTCTCCAGATACAGCGGCGCCCGCAGCCCGTTGGCGCCCACGATGTTGGCATGATTCGATAGCGCCAACTCCACCAGCGCGACAAATCCGGGGAAGCATCCCTGCCGCGGCGTCATCTCCTCGCACATCATGCGTGAATGGCCGTTTCCGAACAGGAACACCAGTCCACCCGCCGCGATCGAGCCGGCGCAGATCTCCGCGGCCTGCTCTATGCGGCCCAGCTCGTCGCGCCGCAGCTCCGCCAGCAACTCCATCGCCGTGTCGAAATACTCCGCCGCGCCGCTCATTTGGCGATCCGGAAAGCGGCCATCTCCGTCATGTTGCGCACTAGCAGGATGCCGTCTGAGATCACCGGATGGTTCCAGGTCTTGCCGTCGATGGCGCTGAACCGCGCCAGTTCCTCATGCTTGGATGGCGTGGCGCGAACCAGCGCCAGATCGCCGTTCTCCGCCAGCACCACCAAGTGCCCGGAGGCAAGCAACAGCTGGCCGTAGCCGTAACGGCCGCCCTTCCAGGGCTGCTCACCGTTATCGGCGCGCACGCATGCCAGGATGCCTTCATCGAGGCCATAGATGTGACCCTCATGCAGCACGGAGCTGTTGAACTTGTTCTTCATCCGCAGATTGGCCCACACCGTCTTCGCCTGATACTTTGCGCCGTCCGGTGTCAGCTCCACTACCGCCGCGCCGTGGCCGTAGCCGGCGGAAATGAAGAAACGGTTCGGCGCAACCACAATCGGCTGCGCGCAGTTGATGTCGTACTGCGTCGTCCACGGATACTCCCACAGCAGGCTGCCTTCTTCCATCGTCAGCCCCACCGCGCGCGTCGCCGTCACGGCGATGATCTGCCGCTTTCCGTTGAGCGTCACCACCATCGGCGAAGTGTAGGATGTCTTGTCGTCCAGTGACGACCACAGCAGCTTGCCCGACACCTTGTCATAGGCCACAATGGAGCGTCCCTTGCCGCCGCCGGGCGTCACGATCACCTTGCCGTCCACCACCAACGGCGCATTCGACATGCCCCAGGTGATGTTCTCCGCGTTGTTCTCGCGCAGGATGTTCTTGTTCCAGATTGCGCGCCCCGTCGCCGGATCAATCGCGCGGAACTCGCCCGCCGCGCCCAGCGCGTAGACGCGGCCATCGTCATAAATCGGGGTCGCGCGCGGACCATCGCCTCCCATCGACTCCTGGAAGAAGGCTGGCCAGGAGTTGGTCCACAGCTCGCGCCCGGTGCGCACGTCGTAGGCCGCCACCACTTCATTCGCCCGCCGCTGCTCAATCGTGTACGCGACGCCTCCTGCCACCGTGAACGACGCGTAGCCGCCGCCAATCGGTTGTTTCCACATGCGCTCCAGCCCGGACGCGGGCCAGTTGGTCAGGATCGGCTTCTCGTCGTAACGGCCAAGCCGGTTGGGTCCGCGGAAATCGCGCCAATAGGCGGCCACGGGCGCCGCCGCCGGTGTCGCCGCCTGAACCACCTCCGGCGCCGCCGCTGGCTGCACCTTCGGAGCTTCCTGCGCCGCGCGATGCTCCTCCACATGCTCAAAATGCTTGGAGGGCTTGTGGAAGCTGAAAATCGGCCGCATGCCCGTACCGTCCATCTCCACGTGCAGACCGTAGAACAGGAACAGGTGCGCCACGCCGATAGCCGCAATCACCAGCGAGCCGAAGATCCGCACGATGATCCCCATCGGAGAGCGCATCCAAAGCAGCACCAGCCCTGCGGGAGGGAAAATCAGCGCGCCCAACACCAGCGCCGCGCCGGAGCGGTACCAGGGAGTCTGTCGATCGGTCATCGCAGCCATTGTCCTACAATCTGGGGGATGTGATTCCAGCCGCCGGAGCGGACTAGGGAATCTCCTAGCGCGCGAATCTCCCGCAATCCGACCTCGGAGTGCTGGAGATCCAGGAACCGCGGCAGGATCTGCCGTGCACTGTATCTCCCGTGAAACCGTTCCTCGGCTTCTCGTTGCGCTTCCACACGGGCTATGACGTCTCGATCCCTTTGGAAGAGCTTGTCCACCCGCTACTGGTTCCAGCAACGCATTCCTGTTCCCGCCATCACCGATCAAGCAGGTGGCGACACCTATCTTTCCGGGGCATTGGATGTCGGCCCCGGCCGCTACCACGTGGATTGGTTGATGCGGGACCGCTCCGGCAGGGTCTGCTCGGCGTACTGGGATATGGAGGCCGAGCTATCCGGCAACGACGAACAGATGGCTCTGGCGATCCGGCCAAGCCGGGCCGAGGCGATGTGGGTGGAGCAGTTCCAGGAAGAACCCCCGGTGACACGCGACAACGCCGTGCCCCTGCACGTCAAGCTGCTAATCAACTACGCGCCACAGGACGACTCGGCCAGCGCCATGCAGCCGCTGGACAAGGGTCCGCTGGTGGCAGTGCTCCGCGGGTTGGCGCGCGACCCGAGAATCGGCAAGTTCTCCATCGTCGCATTTAATCTGCGCAAGCAAAAGGTCCTCTACCGGCGCGACGCCGTGCCGAGAATCGACTTCCCGGAACGGGGAGCCGGGTTGGAACAGGTCAACGTCGGAACGGTATCGCTAGGCGCACTGGAAAAGCACGCAGAAACCACGTTCCTGGAAGACATTGTGCAGGAGGAGATCGGTGGCGCGCCGCGCCAGGATGCCGTGATCTTCGTCGGCCCCAAGGCTATGCTCGACAACAACGTGAGCAAGGACGCCCTGCGCCTCATCCAGGAGCCGGGCTTCCCCGTCCTGTTCCTCAATTACAATCTCCATCCGCACCGTAATCGTTGGCGCGGCGCCATCTCCCGCATCACTCCCAGAAAACAAACGCCCCAGGTCACCGGCGGCGCTGCCTAGACCCGTAGCTTCAACCCTGACGGATCCTGCCCAAGCCCGATTCTCCTCCGCCAATCGCGCAGGTGCGCACGCAACTCGTCACGACGCCGCGACAGCCCGATCTCCTGCACCAGGTTGGTCATCTCGTGACGGTCCTGGCCCAGGTGGTAGAGATGCGTTACTTCATCGCGCGTGTTCACCACCAGCTTGTCCAGGCCGCGTACCACCATGTGCCACTCCTCCGGCGTGCCCAGCTTGCCGTAGCTGAAGATCGATTCCGGGCGTCCGCCTTCGTTGTGAAACAGCTGCCGCTCCAGGTTCCGCCCTTGCACCGCGCCCGGAACTTCCGTCCCGCACAACGAAAGCAGCGTCGGCATCAGGTCGGCGTTTGAAATCAACGTGTCGTTGTCCTGGTTGCGCCCCAGCAGCCGCGGGTAGCGCATCAGCAACGGCACACGCGCCGATTCTTCATAAGGCACGCCCTTGAACTCCAGCCCCTGGGAGCCAAGCATGTCGCCGTGATCGGCGGTGAATACAACCAGCGTGTCTTCGGCCAGCCGCGCCTCCTCCAGCGCCCTGAGCAGCCGTCCCACGTTGTCGTCCAAAGCCGTACACAGCCCGTAGTAGCCGGCGCGGTTGGTACGCGCCGTCGTGGCGTAGTGTTCCGGCACATTCGGCTCCAGCCGGAACTGCGCCGGGGAATACGTCTTGGCATGACGCGGCGGCGGCCGGCGCGGCGTGTGCGGCGGACCCCAGCTCAAATATAGATAGAACGGGTTGTCGCGGTTGCGGCGGATGAAACCGATTGCCAGGTCGGTCTGATAGTCCGGCTCGAACCCGTCCACCACCAGCGGCTCCGGCGAGTCCCGATAGTAAGTCGATCGGAAATAGGAGTGGCCGCGGTTGAACGCCGCCCAGTAATCAAACCCGCGCCGCCGCGGCCCGGGCGGCACAAAGCCCGGCTTCTCCTCCCCATCCAGGTGCCACTTGCCGATGTAGCCCGTCGCGTAGCCGGCCTTGTTCAGCTGCGCTGCAATGCTCGGCTCATCAAGCGGCATTTGCAGGTTATTTCGTTCCATGCGGCAGGCGTGCGGGAACCGCCCGGTGATCAGCGAGGCACGCGACGGTGTGCACACGGGGTTAGTGGCGTAGACACGGCGGAAATGCACGCCCTCGCGGCCCAGACGCGCCAGGTGCGGAGCCACCAGGTCCGTATCGCCTGCCGCCGGCAGCGTCTGCGGACGCCACTGGTCAGCCAGGATAAACAAGATGTTTGGCCGGCGCGACCGCTGCGCCGCCACCGTGTTTATAGGGGCGAGAGCCGTTGCGGCCGCCGTCAGGAAGCGTCTGCGGATCATTCCAAATGGCCGTAATCAGGATACAATAAGACCCAAGGCAATCATCTCGAAGGAGTTTTCGTGGCTTCCAACATCCGTCCCGGGACGCGTCCGGGCTCCGGCGCGGCTTCGCCTCCGCGCACCGCCGATCGTTATTTCGAGCTCAAAAGCGAGATTCACCGCAAGCTGATCGGCGTCATCAACCTCGATCGCGTCGCCTCCATCCCCAAGGACCGCATCCGCAGCGAGATTGGCCGCGTCGTCGAGCGCCTCCTGGAAGAAGAGCGCGTGCCGATGACCACCGGCGAGCAGAACAAGATCGTCGAGGAGGTGCTCGACGAGGTGCTCGGCCTGGGCCCGCTGGAGCCGCTGCTCAAAGAGCCCACCATCAGCGATATTCTCGTCAACGCCTACAACAAGGTGTACATTGAGCGCGCCGGAAAGCTCTCGCTCACCCCCGTCCGCTTCAAGGACAACTCGCACCTTCTCCACATCATCGAGAAGATTGTCTCGCTCGTCGGCCGCCGCATCGATGAAGCCAACCCGATTGTCGACGCGCGCCTGCTCGACGGCTCGCGTGTCAACGCCATCATCCCGCCTCTTGCCTTAGACGGCCCCGCCCTCAGCATCCGCCGTTTCGGCCGCCACGTCATCACCTCCGACGAGATGATCGCCAACAAAACTTTGATGGCGGGTATGCTCCGCTTCCTCGCCGCCTGTGCGCAGGCCAAGTGCACCATTCTCGTCAGTGGCGGGACCGGTTCCGGTAAAACTACAACGCTCAACGCGCTGTCCCGCTTCATTCCCGAGGATGAGCGCATTATCACCATTGAGGACACCGCCGAGCTCCAGCTCCAGCAGCGCCACGTGATTAAGTTCGAAACCCGCCCGCCCAACCTCAACAAGGAAGGCGGCATCAACCAGCGCCAGCTGGTGCGAACCGCCTTGCGCATGCGTCCGGACCGCATCATCGTCGGTGAGTGCCGCGGCGCCGAAGCGCTCGACATGTTGCAGGCCATGAACACCGGTGTCGAGGGCTCGATGAGCACCGTCCACGCCAACACGCCCAAGGACGCCTTCTCGCGTCTCCAGGCGATGGTGTTGATGGCTGACCTCGAAATCCCCACCCGCGTCGTCATCCAGCAGTTGGCCAGCGCCATCAAGCTCGTCGTGCAGGTTTCGCGCCTCCAGGACGGCTCCCGCAAAATCGTCTCCATCGCCGAAGTCCTCGGCGTCGACGGCGAGCATGCAAACCTGCAGGAGATCTTCACCTTTGAGCGCGTCGGCGTCAACGACGCCGGCAAGGTGATGGGCCGCTTCAAGGGCACCGGCGTCACGCCAAAAACCCTCGACCGCCTGAAGACCTACGGCATCACCGTCCAGCCGGAGATCTTCGAGGAAGTGGTCGAAGTCAACCTCTAGCTTCCGCCGTGGCCGGCAAGAAAAAGATCGAGATCGAGATCAAGAAGAAGCCCCGGCGCAATCCTTACGCCGTTCCCGCCAAGCTGCGCAAGGCGGGTGCCATCGAAGAGAAACCGAAACGCAAACAGCGCCGAAAACCGCGGTTGAAGGATCTGCTTGGGGAGGAGTGAGCCCCCTCTAGCGGCCCGGATACAACTCCGCGATCGCTTTGCGGTGATTCTCCAGCACCCGCCCGCGCCGCACCTTCATCGTCGGCGTCAGCTCGCCCGCCTCGATCGTGAAGTCGCGCTCCAGCACCGTGAAGCGCCGCACCTGCTCAAATGGCGCCAGCTGTTTGTTCACGCGCGAAACCAGCTTCTTCATCTCCGCCTGCAGCGGCGGCGCGGCGACAATCTCGCCCGGCTGCCGGCCCCGGAATGCCTCCATCCCCTTCACCGATTCCGCCACCGGAAGATTCAGCGTGAACAGCGCCACCACGTAGGGCAGTTTGTCTCCCACCAGCAGCACCTGGTTGATCATCGGCTCCATCTTGAACAATCCCTCGATCAGCGCCGGGTAGATTTTCTTTCCGTTCGAATTTACCAGCACTTCCTTCTTGCGCCCGGTGATGAAGATGTAACCTTCCTCGTCGATCTCCGCAATGTCGCCCGTGTGCAGCCAGCCATCCTGCAAAATCGCCGCCGTCGCCGCGCCATCCTTGTAATAGCCGCTGAACAGCGTTGGGCCGCGGAAGATCAGCTCGCCGTCTTCGGCGATCTTCATCTCGATCCCCGGCAGCGCTTTGCCGATGCTTCCCGTCTTCACGTTGCCCATCGGATTCAGTGCGACAATTCCCCCTTCGGTCAGTCCGTAGCCTTCATGAATGGGCAACCCGATGGCCGCGTAAAAATCCGCCAGGTCCTTGCCGAGCGGCGCAGCGCCGCTCACCGCAATCTCGAGCTCGCCGCCCAGCCGCTCGCGGATCTTCGCGAACACCAGCTTGTCCGCCACCGCGAAGCCACGCGCCATCCAGGCCGGAACATCGCGCCCCTGCCGTCGCCGCTTGGCGATCTCGGATCCCAGCCCCAGCGCGGTAAAAAAGATCCGCTGCGTCACGGCGCCGCGCTTGTTGATCTCCGTCCGGATGCTGGAGTGCATCTTCTCCCACACCCGCGGCGGAGCCACGAAAAACGTCGGCCGCACCGACTTCAACTCGTGAGGCAACTTGGTCAGTCCTTCGCTGAAGTAGACCGGCATCCCCACGCGCAGAGGTAGCAGCTCCATTGCCACGCGCTGCGTGATGTGCGCCGACGGTAGAAACGCGATCGAGCGATGATCGGGCCCCAGCGGCACCACCTTCGGACCCATGTCCACGTTGGCCACCAATGCCCGGTGCGTCACCAGTCCCATCTTCGGCTCGCCCGTGGCGCCCGAGGTCAGGTACAGAATCGCCGAATCGTCCGGCCGCACCTCGGCTGCCATCTGTTCCAACAGCGAAGGATCTTCGGCGATCGCCTGGCGGCCGCGGGCACGCAGATCCGCGAGCGTTGTGGCCTGCTCGGCCTCCCCGGTCAGCAGGATCCACTCCACCGCTAGAGACTCCTCAGCGGCTGAAAGCAGCGCGCTGAGCATCTTCGGGTTCTCCACCATCACCGCCTTGGCTTCCGTGGCCCGGATCGTCTTCACCAGTTCCTCGGCCGGATAGGACGTGTACATGGCCGCCGCAATCGCGCCGCAAACCATGATCCCCAGATCCGCCAGGTAAAACTCCAGCCGTGTCTCGGAATCCATCGCGACAATGTGCCCCCGGTGAATCCCGGAACTGCGCAGGCCGGCGGCGATCTCCTCCGCCGCCTGCTTATATTCGATCCAGTTCAAAGGGCGCCATTCACCCTTCACCGGTTCATAGAGGGCAGGAGCCTGGTGGAATTGCCCGGCCGCCTCTTTCAACAAACTGTAGACTGTCCGCTCACTCATCAAGGAAAAATGCTAACACGACGGACGCGGAGTTGGGACAATAAAACGATGCCTTATGAGCAGGAACTGAACGCCGCCCTGGAGGCCGCCAAACTGGCCGGGGAGGCCGCTCTCGGCTACTGGCGCACCGGACTCGCCGCCGATTCCAAGAAGGATGAATCTCCCGTCACCGCCGCCGACCGCCACTGCGAACGCCTGCTGGTTCAGCACCTCTGCGGCCACTTCCCCGACGACGGCATTCTCGGCGAGGAAGGCGCGCAGAAAGCCTCCGCCAACGGCCGCCGCTGGATCATCGACCCCATCGACGGCACACGCGACTTCGTCCGCGGCAACCGCCTCTGGACCATGCTGATCGCGCTCGAGGACAACGGCGAAGTGGTCGCCGGCGTCGCCCATTTTCCCGCCCTCGGTGAAACCTACGCCGCCTCCCGCGGCGCCGGCGCCACGCGCAACCAACAGCCCATCCGCGTCTCCTCCATCACCGAAATCTCCCAGTCCGTTCTCTGCTTGAACGGCTTCCAGCACGCGCATAAACTCAACTTCCACCGCACCCTGCTCGAATGGGCCAAACCCTTCTGGGCTGTGCGCAGCATGGGAGGCGGCTTGGACGCTATGCTGGTCTGCTCCGGCTCCGCCGAAGTCTGGATCGAGCCCATCGCACAGCCCTGGGATCTGGCTGCACTAAAGATTCTCGCCGAGGAAAGCGGTGCACGCTTTTTCAACTTCGATGGCGGCGCATCCATCTACGCCGGCAACTGCGTCATCACAGTTCCGGCGTTGGAGACCACACTGCGCCGCTTCGTGGGACAATGAGTTGGATTAAGCTTCTTGCATATTGCAGTGTGGCTTTAGTAACATAGCGCGAGCAGGTGAGTTGAGGGTGAGCTATAAGAACCGGAAAGTATTGATTACGGGCGGCTTGGGTTTTATCGGATCCAGCCTCGCCATCCATCTGGTGCGTGAAGGCGCGCGCGTCGTCATCGTCGACAATTCCGTTCTCGGCTGTGGCGCCAACCTCTTCAATATCGCGCCCGTCGCCACCGACGTCGAACTCATCCACGCCTCCATCGCCGATACCTCTGCGCTGGCCGAGCCGCTCCGCGGTTGCGAAGTCATCTTCAACCTCGCCGGCGAAATCAGCCACATCCACTCGATGGCGATGCCGGAGCGTGATCTCGAAATCAACACTCTTGCCCAGATCCATTTCCTCACCGCCGTTACCCGCAGCATCCCCGGCGTGCGCGTCGTCTATGCCGGCACGCGCCAAGTCTACGGCGCGCCCGACTACCTGCCGGTGGACGAAAAGCATCCCATCAATCCCGTCGATTTCAACGGCGTCCACAAGTACGCCGCCACCATGTACCACCTGATGCTTTCCAACATGGGCCAGCTTGACGCGGTCGTGCTGCGCATGACCAATGTTTATGGACCGCGCATCGCGCTCGACGTACCTTGCCAGGGCTTTCTGGGTACTTTCATCCGCAAAGTGGCTACCGGCCAGAGTCTGGAGATCTTCGGCGACGGCCGCCAGCTTCGAGACCCAGTCTACGTCGACGACATCGTCGAAGCCTCTCTTGCCGCAGGAGCTGCTGGGCAAGTGCGCAACCGCTCCTACAATGCCGGCGGGCCGGAGCCGCTTTCCATGGCCGACATCGCCGCAATCGCCTGCAACTCGGCCGGGGTCCCCGAGCCCACCTTCCGCGAATTCCCCGAAGACCGCAAGATGATCGACATCGGCAGCTACTACACCGACTCCACCCTCATCCGCGGCGATCTCGGCTGGAGCGCCACCGTGCGGTTCCAGGAAGGCTTCCGCCGCACTCTCGACTACTACCGCGAACACCTCCCCCATTATCTTGATCCCTCCAACCCCAGCCCGTCCTGCAAGCTAGATCTCAGGCCCACCGTTCCTACCGTGAAGAAGGCAACCATCGTTCCGGCATGATGAATCCGGCGGAATTCGCCAACATCGCCGGGTCGGAGCAGGAGTTCTGGTGGTACCGCGGTATGCGCCGCATCCTGTTCGGCATGCTCGATCCGCTCGCACGCGGCCGCACCGTCCGGCGCGCGCTGGAGGCCGGCTGCGGCACCGGCCATTTCACCCGTGAACTTGAGACCCGGTACGGCTGGCCCATGTTCCCGCTCGACCTCGGCTGGGAAGGCCTCGTCTTCGGCGCCCAGATGGGGATTCCTCGCTTGCTCCAGGCCGACATTTGCGCCATCCCGTTTCCCGGCGACTGCTTCGACGCTGTCGTCTCCATGGACGTCATCGTCCACCTGCCCCGTGGCGAGGAGGACAAACCCATGCGTGAGTTCGCACGCGTGCTCAAGCCCGGCGGCCTCTTCCTCATCCGGGTCTCCGCCCTCGACATTCTCCGTTCTCATCATTCCCAGTTCGCGCAGGAACGCCAGCGCTTCAACAAATCACGCCTCACCGCGCTCGCCGCCCGCCACGGCATCCGTCTGCTCCGCTGCACTTACGCCAATTCGCTCCTCATGCCGGTCGCCCTCGCCAAATTCCGCATCTGGGAACCGCTGAGCGGAAAGCAACCTTCCAGCGGCGTCGAGCCGGTCGCCGGCTGGCTCGATGCGCTGCTTCACGCCCCGCTTGCCGCCGAAGCTGCTCTGCTGCGCCTCGGCCTGAACCTCCCGCTTGGCCAGTCACTCATTCTTCTCGGCGAGAAAGCCTGACGTGATGGACGCACGGCCGCCCGTTCCCCGTGCCGAACTGGCATGGATCCTCCTGTTGTTGTTCTCCTTCGCCTTCCACCTAATCCTCGTGTCCCGCCGTACGGGAGTTACCATTGATGAGCCGGCCCACCTGCTTTCCGCGAACCTCTACTGGCAGGGTAAGGACACCCTCGACCCAGGCGACATGCCTCCCGCCATCAAAATCGTCGGCGGCTGGGTGCCTGCTTTTTTCTTCATGCTCCCCATTCCGTATGACCGGCCTGACATCATGGCGGTCAATCATGAGTGGGACATCTCGCTCGCGATGATGGACCGTTTGAAAAATCGCCGTGACATCGAGCGGCTTTTTTTCTATTCCCGGCTGCCGCTAATAGTCTTCCCGCTCGGCTGCTGTCTCCTCTTGTGGTGGTGGGGCAGGCAGTTATTCTCCCCCACCGCCGGACTGTTGATGGCGCTCGCCTTTTCCCTTTCGCCCTCGGTGCTCGGCCACGGCTATCTATTCAAAAACGACCTCGCCGCTTCCCTCAGCTTTCTGTTGTTCTGGTGGCGCTGCTGGGCCTTTTGGCGTAACCCGCGCCTGGTCAACTCGGCTTGGCTGGGAGCCGCGTTGTTGTTCGCCCTGATGTCCAAGTTCTCTCTCTACGTGCTCCTTCCCCTCGCGCCCGCCATCGTACTGGCGCGCTACCTCACCTTGCGCCCGGTCCCGCGGAAAAGGATTGCTGCGGCGCTCGCTCTTGTATTGGTAATTCCTTATGCGGGGATCGTTGCTTCATGGCAGTTTAAGGTAAATCGCCCCAGTGCGCAGGAACTTAGCGCCATTTCTGGAGACCCGGCCGTTCCCTCCGCCCTGTCTGCCGCCTTTCGCTCCCTCCGATGGCTCCCCACTCCTCCCCGCATCAGGAACGGTATCGTCAGCCTCCTCCGTTCCAACGCCACCGACGGTTCCGTGTATTTCCGCGGCCAGATTCTGCCCGGTGGTCATCCCTTGTACTTTCTCACGGCACTTGCGCTGAAGATCCCCACTGTTCTTCTTCTGCTGATCGTGACTGGTTTCGGGCTCGCTATTTCGGCACATCTCAATCGGCTGCGGCCAGCCACTGATCTTTTTTGGTTACTTCCGCCTCTGATCTATCTCACACTCGCCTCCTTCTCCTCGCTTCAGATGGGTGTCCGGCTGGTTCTTCCTACACGCGCCTTCCTGGTCATGTTCACCGGCTTCACTTTGGAATGGCTACGGCGGCGGCGCGCCTTTCCCATCGTCGCGCCGCTGTTGTTCCTGTGGCTCTCGGTCCGAGTTCTCCCTCAATTCCCTCACTACATCTCCTTCTTCAACATGTGGGCCGGTGGACCCGATAACGGCCTGTCTTGGCTCTCGGATTCCAATCTCGACTGGGGGCAGGACCTCCCCGAACTGGCCCGTTGGATGGGGTCAAGGCCGAACGAGCAGTTGCGTCTGGCCTATTTTGGTACCGACAATCCATTTGCCTACATTCCCGACACAAGAATGGAACTGTTGGCGCCACCATGGTCCGCCGAACTCGTCCATGGCCAAACGAGACTCCAGCCGGGGCCTGGCCTCTACGCCATCAGCGCAACCTTGTTAACAGGACACCTGTTCGCGCCAGAGTTCCGCGACTACTTCACCTTCTTCCGCCAACGCCGCCCCATTGCAAAGGCTGGATATTCCATTTTCATCTTTCAAATCGATCCCTCTCCGTAACCTTTTTCCTGTGTTTCGGGTTGTACTATTGGTACAGGAGTGGTTTCTCCGGTGAAGTTCGTTTTTTCCTTCCTTGTTTCTTTCATCCTTCTGGCAGCGCCGGTTGCCGCTCAGTTTCAGTCTGAGGAAGAATCCCGTTCCTGGACGCTCGACAACGGCGTCATCCGGTCTGTTTTTGCCCTGTCTTCCGATGGCGAGTTCCGCCTTGTCTCGTTGACCCGTCTTGCGTCCGGCAAAACATGGCGCCCCTCTCAGGCCGTCTCATTGTTCCGCATCCGTACTTCCCGAGGTTCCGTTGACGAAAACACCCGGTTTGATCTGATCGAGCATTCCCACCGTGCCATCGCCCGCCAAGGCATGCGCCAAACCATAGTGCTGGAAGATCGCGACAAGGCCGGGAGGCTGTCGCTGGAACTGGAAATGTTCGCCGGCCAGCCGGTCCTGCGTTACCGCACTGTGTGGCAGAATCGCGGCCCCAATCCGGTCTGGGCGCAGACTGCGGATCCGCTGCCGTGGAGCCTGGAAATCCCCGACGAATCCGTGCGCGTGTTTCGCGTCAATCAGTGGGCCAACCACGGCCGGGACGCCAATTTCGAGCCTACCGCGACCACGCTGCGCGCCGGCTCTCTGCCTGTCAACATGGTCACGGGCGCCTACGGCAGACAATGCACTTGGCTGGCTGTCCGCGATTCCCGCGACGAAGGTCTCTTTCTGGGCTGGGAGTTCGACGGCCGCATGGATGTTTCCATCTTCAAGTCTCCCGCCCTGCAAATCTCCTCCTCCATCCGCGAGCTCAACCGCGAGATCTCCCCTAACGGCTCTTTCCCCGTGCCGGCCGCCTTCATCGGCCTGTTCGGCGGCGATTGGGACGAAGCCGGCTACCGCACACAGCGGTTCGTCGAAGCCGCCGTCGCGCAACCCGCCCGCGACCCCAACTTCCCCTATGTCATGTGGGACTCCTGGGGCTATCAGCAGAATATCGACGATGTGATTCTCCGCCAGAACGCCGAGATCGCCGCTCGCATTGGCGTTGAACTCTTCGTCGTTGACCTCGGCTGGGCGCGCCAGATCGGCGACTGGCGTCCGGACCCGCGCAAGTTCCCCAACGGCCTCCGCCCTCTTTCTGACTACGTCCATTCCCTGGGAATGCGGTTCGGTATTCATTTCCCCTTTGCCGAGGCGGCCCCCACTTCGCCCGTGATTCTCGCCAACCGCGACTGGATGTCCCCGGTCGACTATCAGTACTTCAACGCTCGTTCCCTTTGTCTGGCCCACCGTCCCGCCCGCGACTGGCTCATCGCCGAGGCCATCCGCATGATTGACGAGATCAACCCCGACTGGATCCTCACCGACGGCGAGAACATGGTCAAGCATTGCGACAAACGCACCCACACGCATGACCCCGCCGACAGCAACTACGCCAATGCCGTCGACGGCATCAACTTCGTCGTCTCCGCCATCCAGCAGCGCCGTCCCAACGTGCGCTGGGAGAACTGCCAGAACGGCGGAAACATGATGACCTACTCCATGGTCCGCCGCCACGTCACCTCCATCACCTCCGATGACTCCGGCGACATCACCACTCGCCAGGCCATCTTCGGCGCCACCTACCCCTTTCCGCCCCGCTACACCGACCGCTACATGCCTCACAACGCCTTCCACCAGTACAACACTCGCAGCTACATGTTTGGCGGTCCCTGGATCTTCATGAATCAGCTCCCCTTCGTGAAGCCAGAGGAGTTGGATCTGGCGGCGCGGGAAATCGCCATCTACAAACGCCTCCGCGGCCGCATCCGCGACAGCAAGGTGCTTCATCTCAGTGCGCGTCCCTCCGAGCTCGGCATCGACGCCATCGGCGCCTGGCACCCCCCTTCCGATACCGCCGTCGTCTTTGTCTACCGCGCCCAGGCCAGCCCCACAAGCTTCCGCGTCCGCCTGAGAGACCTGTCGCCCGAAAAGAGTTATCGCATTCGCTTTGAGAACTCCCACCTCACCTACGATCTCACCGGCTCACGAATCGCCACCGCCGGCATTCAGGTTCCCTTGACCAGCATGTGGTATGCCGAGATCCTTTACGTCGAGCCCGCTACTCCGAATACAGATCCGGAAGATCATTCTCAAATAGAATGACGTCGCCCGGCCGCAGCACGCGCTGAAAGATCGCCGTCGCCTCGCTCAGATCCTTCACCACGTGCAGCTTCTCCTCCGTGAATCCGCCGCGCCGCAGCCCCGCTGCCAGCGGCCGCGTCTGCTCCGGCCCAACCAGCACCACCATGTCGCATACTTGTGACGCCTGGTATCCCAGCTCTTCGTTCTTCTCCTCCTGCAGGACGCCCAGTTCGATCATTCCCGGCGTCACCAGCACCCGCTTGCCCGAGCGGAACTGCGACAGCACGTACAGCGCCTCCGCCGCGCCCGCCGGGTTCGAGTTGTAGGAATCGTCGATGATCGTCGTCCCGCCCAGCCCCTTCTTCACCTCCAGCCGGTTCGGCGCCGGCTTCAGTTGCGCGATCCCCTCCCGGATCTTATCCGCCTCCACGCCCATATCCAGCGCAATCGCCGCCGCGCCCAGGATATTCAGCACGTTCAGCCGTCCCACCAGCGTGGTTGCTGCCTCCCTCCTCATCCCGCTCCGCGTCACGATCGTGAACCGCAACCCTTCGGAGGAATGCTCAACCCCTTCCGCCCAAACATCGTTGCCCGCTTCTGTCAGTCCATAACGCATCACCCGCGTATGCCGCGTCCGGTTCGCCAGCTTCCGGCAATGCTCGTTCTCGCAGTTGAACACCGCCAAGCCGTCGGCCGGCAGCGCCGCGATCAGTTCATAGTTAGTCTCCTCGATGTTCTCCATCGAAAGAAACCGCTCAAAATGTTCCGGACCGATCGAGGTCACAATGCCGATCTTCGGCCCCACCAGCTCGGCGACGTCCTTCACCTCGCCGCGCTTGTAGGCTCCCATTTCGACGAGGAACACCTCGTGTTCCGCCGTCAGGTTCTCATTCACGATCCGCGATACGCCCAGCTGCGTGTTTACGTTGCCCGGCGTCTTGAGCGTCCGGTAGCGCTGGCCGAGCAGCGTGTCGATGAAGTATTTCGTCGACGTCTTGCCGTAGCTCCCCGCCACTCCCACCACCACCGGCCGCAGGCTCCGCATTTTTGCCTGGGCCGATCTCAGAAAGCCGCGGTTAATCTGTGTCTGCACCGGCCGCATCAGCTGGTTGCCCGCCAGAATCGCCGCCGGCGCCGCATGCGCCACCAGGACCACCGCCACGGCTGCAGCGTAGAAGGAGGCCTCCTGCAAAAGCCACCACACGGAGGCCGCCGCCAGGACCAGAAGCAGCCGCGCGGTCCAAAGGATACGCGTGGCGCGTCCGGTCATTTCCAGAGGCTTCTTTGCGGGCGCGCCGTCCCGCGTCCCCATGGCCGCGGCCGCATAGACCAGCCAAGCGAGCAGCAACAGCGAGTTCTCCTGCCCGAAATGCAGCCATCGCCGTACCGCTTCTGCGGCCATGATGGAAAGCCCGGTCACCACCGCCGGCCGGTGCAGGATCCGGTCCCCCGGCTTGCTCCGCAGCCACTGCCAGTAGCGCCGGCTAAGGTAGCTGTCCATCTGAAACATGTGAAGCGAGCGGACGGCACACATGCAGGCAATGGCCAGCGAGCCCAGGATGGAGATTAGGAAGGCGAGCGGGTGGGACATCTAGGATCCCTCGCTGAAAAACCGCTGCGCCAGCAGGTTGAACTTGTTCGCCTGATCCAGAAACGGAAAATGGCCCGCCCCTTCCAACACCACCAATTCCGACTCCGGAATCAGCCGCGCCATGGTCCGCCCGCACTCGAGCGGCGTGTCACGGTCCTGATCGCCCCACACCAGCAGCGCCGGCGATTGAACCCGCGGCAGGTGTGCCGTCAGATCCTCCGTGACGATGTGGATCAGCGTCTCCCGCATCGCACCCGCGTTTAGGTAGTCCCGCGAGGCAAGCCTCGGCAGCAGCCGTGCATTAAAGGCGCGGACCAACGGCTCCGACGCCGGCAGCCGCGTTCGCGCGAAGCGTTGCAGCTTTCCCGCCGTCGAGCCCGCCATCCTTCTGATCCTCGTGCGCAGACTCTGCCGAGGCGGCACGCCCGCCGCCGCGGTCAGCAGCAGCCTGCCCGCGCGCTCCGGATGCAGCGCCGCCAGCTTGATCGTAATCCGTCCGCCGAAACTGTGCGCCACGATATGAGGTTTCTCAAGATTCCGCCGGTCCATGAATGCCAAAACGCACCCGAGAAAATCCGACACATGCCACGGTTCCGGCGGCACTGCGCTCTCCCCGTGCCCCGGCAGATCCAGCGCCACCGTGCGGAAGCCATGCGACAGAGCTTGAAACAGCGGGTGAAACGTCTCCAGCCGCGCTCCCCATCCGTGCAGCAGCAGCACCTCGCCGCCTTGCCCCGCTTCCTGGTAGCGGATCCTCACGCCGTTGATGTCGAGGAAATCGGTTGACAAGAGTTAGGACGGCTTGCCGCCGGACAGCAGGTTCACGTCCACTGTGAACTGCGTCGGCGCCTTCTGTTTATGACGATCTATCGCTCCCTCCACCATGCGCGTCACCAGTTGATCAAAGCGCAGACCCGAAGCCTCCCACAGATAAAACGACAGCGAACCCGGCATCGTGTTGATCTCGTTCACGTACAGCGACTCATGATCGGAGGCCAGCAGAAAATCGATGCGCGCGATACCATGGCAGCCGATCGCCTGAAACGCCTGCTTGGCGTATTCCTGCACCCGGGCCGTCATCACCGGACCGATCGGCGCGGGAATGATCCGGTTGAGCGACGCCATGCCGGACTTGCTCATCCCGGTGATGCCCTTCTTCGAACCCGTCTTGTACTTCGCATCAAACGTGAGCAACTCGCCATCCACCGACGGCATCTCACACACGGAAGCCTCGCATGGCGGCCCGGTCACCGAGCAGTTCACTTCCTTGAAATTTACCAGCGCAGGCTCCGCCATCACCCGGTCGTCAAACTGCATCGCCACGTTCACGTGCTGCGCCAGTTCCGTGCCGTTCAGGCATCGTGCCACCGCGATCGATGAACCGAGCGAACTCGGCTTCACAATCACCGGATAGGGAAAACGCGCCTCCACCTTCCTGGTAAACTCGCCCGCCGCGCGCGACCATTCCTGCCGGCTTACCCATTCGCAATCGAGCACCGGCAGCCCCGCCGCCCGGTAAAGATCCTTCTGCTTGATCTTGTCCATCCCGATCGCAGAGGCTTCCACGCCCGATCCCGCATACGGCACGCCCGCCAGCTCAAACAGCCCCTGCAGCCGCCCATCCTCGCCGAACGTCCCGTGCAGCACCGGAAAGAACACATCTGCCCAAAGCTCCGGCGGCCTGTAAAAGAATCCTTTCGCTCCGAAGGGATGCAGCACCAGCTGTCTAATGGAAGTGTCCGGCGACAGGCTCACCCGGTGCGAATCGCGAACCGCATCGGCGCGGAATCCAGGCACCGAGTATTGTCTCAAGTTGTACAGGCCGCGCCCCGCGTGCCAGGCGCCGGCCTTGTCAATAAAAACCGGGAGCAGTGTATAGCCGGCCACCTCCAGCGCATCCATCACCTGATGCGCGCTGATGATGGATACCTCGTGCTCGACGGAGCGGCCGCCGAACAGGACGGCTACAGTTTGTTTTGGCATGCGGGAACGGAATGTAACCAATTATTGTAACAGTCCGTCCGCGCGCCCCTTTACCAGCTGAAGCGCAGCGTCAGCTGCAACTGCCTCGCCGCGTTCGCGGAGTTTTGCAGGCTGACGATTCCGGAGCTCGAATCCGGCTGATTTAATCCCGGGTTATTCAGCACGCTGAAGAAGTCGATGTTGAACCGCAGCGCGTAGCGCTCCCCGATGGGAACCGTTTTGAACAGGGAAGCGTCCAGTCCCCACTCCCTGGGCCCCACGGCGATCTGATTGCGCCAGGGGTGGAGGTTGGTGTCCATGTTCAGCCGCTGAACGGTGCCGTTCCGCAGCGTGACGAACGTGTTGTTCGTCTCGTAAAACTGGAAATTGGGATCGGCGCTGCTGCCTCCGTTGGCGGGTGTGGGCACTAGTGGCTGGTGAGACGGGCGGTAGTTCGCCGGGACGCCCATCACGCCGTTGGGGCGGCCCTGCGCATCGAAGCTGTTGATCCGGTGCGCCGGGATGTAGCCGTTGTACCAGAGGTAGCCGGGGATGCAGCGGCCGCTGCGGCAATCCTCGATCGGGTACTGCTTGCCGTAGATCTCCATGTCGCCGAACGCGCCCCAATTATTCGTAGGCAGGCTGAAGTAGTTGCTGCGTACCGTGCCGAACCCGGCCAGTTGCCAGCCGCCGATCAGCCCATTCATCAAGCCGCGCGCGTTGTGCCCGAATTTCTTGCCGCGCCCGAACGGCAGGTCGACAATCCAGTTCCAGTGCGCACGGTGCTTGGGGATCTGCGTGTCGCGCCGGTAGTTCAGGAACCGGTTCCGCTCCTCGTAACCCTGCGGCACGGCGCCGTTGAGGAAGATATTCGGCTCCGAGACAAAGTCATCGCTCCAGCCGTTTCCGCCGGCGCGCGTCGAGTTGCTCATCACGTAGAAGAATTGATACCCATAGCCCTTCGCGTAGCGCCGCCGCAGCTCCAGCTGCACTCCATTGAAGTGCGACCAGCCGGTCTTGCGGTAGGTTTCGATCTCTCCGTACGTCACTTGATCAAAGCCCCGCCTCGCCACGCCGGAGAATTCGCCCGTCGGCAGCGGCAGCCCCGTGTTCACGAACCACACATAATTGTTCGGCTGCTGGTTGAAGATGTGGAACTGATCCATCCGCACGCCCCACGTCCCCACGTAGCCGGCACGCACGATGGTGTCGTCCATGATCTCGCGCTCCACCGTGAGGTTCCACTCATGCGCCCGCGAGGTCGGCTGACTGGGATCGAAATAGCTCGTGCGGAAGGAGCCCCGCGTGATGCCCGCCGGGTCGTTCAGGTCGATCACGTCGCGGCTGTTGAGGCCGGCGATCACCGTTGGCACGGAGCGCAAGCCGTAGTTGGGCAGCCCGTCCGGACTCTGCGCGGCGTTGTTGACGGAGATGGAAAAGCGCCCGTTCGTCGGCGCATTCGACCGCATCCGCGCATTGAATGTGCGCAGCGGAATGGGCATGCCGAACAGCGAATAGCCGCCACGCAGCACCGTCGAGCGGTTCCCCGAGGTGAGCTTATAGGCGAAGCCTCCGCGCGGACCAAAGTCGCGCTTGTTCGAGTACATCATCGTGTCCGGCAACCCCGCGTCCTTCGGCAGAATGAATCGCGTGCCGATCCGTTCGAACGCCGCAACCACGGAGGGAATCGTCGCACCCAGTTGGATCATCCGCTCCACGGGGATTCCATTGATGATCGACTTCGTGTTCACGTCAAAACCGGTGAGCAAATTGTCACGCTCACGGATCGCAGGGTAGAACTCCCAGCGCACGCCGTAATTCACCGTCAGCCGTGAGTTCACCTTGAAGTTGTCCTGGAAGTAGCCGGCAATTTCCTTCGCCGTCAGGTAGTACCAGCCCCGCACGAATTGTGCCGAATAGCTCCCCATCGCCCCGAGAAACATGTTGGCGCTGTCGTGCCCGGTTAGCGGCAACGCTCCGTAGGCGCTGCCCGTCCGCGGATCGTAGAGTGCCGTGGCCAGGCTCGAAAAGGCGTGGTTCCCCTGCACCTGCTGCTGATCCGGCAGCACGCTCAGCCGCTCATGACGATAGCGGCCGCCGAACAGGAACTCGTGCCGTCCGTGGATCTTCGTCATGTTGTGGTCCGCGCTGAAAATGTGAGTAATATTGTTCCGCTTGTTGTCGGCGTAGCTGTAGACCATCTGGAAGCCGGTCCCTGTTATGTTCGGCAGGCCGGTGGCGTTGAACGGATTCGGCAGCCCCAGCAGGTCGGCATGGTTAATGTGGTCGGTGCCGACGTAGATGAACAGGTCTTCGGCCGCCCCCGATACGATGGTCTCGGAAAAGAACGTCGGCGAATAGGTATGCGTCCAACTCAGCATCGCGCTGTCGTTGCGCACAGGCCGGAACGTCACGTTGCCTGATTCATCCAGCAACGTCGGTGACCCGTCGGCGCCAGACCGCGCCTTCGACCACCGGTTCCCATGCGTGAACCGGCCGAACATCTGATCCTTGCTCGTCAGCCGGTGATCGATGCGTACCGTCTCGGTGTGATCCAGCCGGTTGCTGACGGCGGGGCCGAAATAGTTCGCCGAGACCAGCGGATTGAACTCAGGATGTGTCGGTGCCGGCGTGATGCTGTAGAGGTGCCTCGCCAGCGGGCTCTGCCGGCTCATCGGAATCCGGTTACCGGTGAAAGGCTGCCGCGCCCACGTGCGCGTATCAGTCGAAAAAGGATCGTACAGCGTGATCCGCCGCCCGGCGCCGTCGATCAGTCCGCTGAAATCGCCCTGCCGCATCTCCATCGTCGGCATCCGCGTGCTCGTCGTGTTTGCCGACAGATTCCGGAACGCCTCGTACGAGAAAAAGAAGAACGTCCGGTTCCGCCCGTCGTAGAGCTTCGGCAAATAGACCGGCCCTCCCATCGACGCCCCGAACTCGTTACGCACCAGGTGCGGAGGCTTGTCATAGAAATCCTGCCGCCGCCGCGCCACGCCGAACCCGTTGTTGCGCATCGTTTCAAACAGCGCCCCATGAACATCATTCGCTCCGCTCTTGGTCGTGATGATCGTCGTCGCCGGCCGGTTGAACTTCGCCGACGAATTGTTCGTCTCCACCACGAACTCCTCCACCGTGTCCAGTCCCGGCGGGCGTCCAGAAAACTCGCCTGTATCGCGGTTTGTCAGCACCGCCCCATCCTGCAGAAACTCCATCGAAGCGGCCCGCAGCCCGTAGACCCGCGGACTGCCCGACGCTCCTTCCAGCCCCGGCGTTGTCCTCTGCACCAGCGTCTGCAGGAAACGTCCGTTCAGCGGCAGTTGCTCAATCCGCGTGTGCTCCACCACGTTGCCCAGCGTCGATGTCGTTGTCGTGATCAGCGGCGTCACGTCGCCAGCTACGGTGATCTCTGTCGCCGTCGCGCCTACCGCCAGCACAGGATCCACCACCGCCGTTTGCGCGGCTTGCAGAATCAGCTCGCCTTCCCACGTCTGCATACCCGCCGCCCTCACAGTGAGCTTGTAGTTGCCGATCGTCTGCGCGGGAAATACATAGAACCCTGCTTCGTTCGTTGTTGTCTCGACCTTCCGCGCGGTCTGTAGGTGCATGGCGTCCACTTGCGCTCCGGGCATGACAGCTCCGGTGGCGTCTCGTACAGTGCCTTGGATCTTTCCAGCGCCGGTCTGCGCGAAAACTGCAATGGCGCTCACCAGGACGGTGATCAGAATACGGTTCATGGGTAGAACCCCCTTTGCGCCGCATCCTATCACAGTGGCTGTCTGCAAGGGAACATTCCTCATCACGCAGCGCGGCCACCAACGCGTCGACATTGTCCACCCACACCGACATCCACACCCCTTTATCCGCCGTTTCCTCCCCGCGCGGGCCGAACGTCTGTTTCATCGTGCCCTTGCCTCGTCCTCCCTGGCCGCCCTCGCAAAGGAAGATCTCGCACACCCCGCTCTTCACTCCGCCGAAGTCTGCCGGCTCGCCCCAATCCCATGCCTTCTTCCAGCCTAGCTTCTCGAACCACGCGAACGATTCCGCCAGATTCGACACGTTGAGGATCGGATTCATTTTCATAGCTCGCATGCTGCAAATCTACCAAAGCGCAAAATCATCCTGTAGTCTAGACTGGTAAACAACAACCTAACAAGGAGGAAGTGACCATGCGCATGATGCTCACCGCCTCGATTCCGCATGAGCCTTTTAGCCGCGCCGGCCTCGATCAGCTCGGGAAAAAATGGGGCTGATCGAAGAACCATCGCCGGGATATCCTGAACAGTCATGTTGACTCGACGGGCCTTTCTCGCCTCCGCCCTCGCCGCCGCTGCTCAAACATCCAACCACCGGCCCAACGTCGTCTTCCTCTCGGTTGACGATCTGAATGATTGGGTCGGCTGCCTCGGCGGCTACCCCGGCGTGCAAACCCCGAACATTGACCGTCTCGCCCGCCGCGGCGTGCTCTTCTCCAACGCTCACTGCCCCTCGCCGCTCTGCAATCCCTCGCGCACCGCGCTGCTCACCGGACGCCGCCCCTCAACCACCGGCATTTACAATAACGACCAGTTCTGGCGCCCCGCGCTCCCTGACGTCATCACCCTGCCTGCCTACTTCAAGCAGAACGGCTACACCGTCGCCGGAGCAGGCAAGGTCTTCCATCACACCTCCGGCTTCAACCCGCCCGACCAATGGCACGAGTTCCAGCTTCAGGTCTTCGATGACCCCTGGTACCGCCGCGACGAATGGTATCCCTGGAACAAGCGCATCCCCAATCCGCCCGGCCACCCTTTCAACGGCCTGCGTGACTTTCAAGGCGAGTTCGACTGGGGCGTGCTTCCCTCAAAACCCGAAAGCGAATACGGCGATAGGAAGGCCGTCGAATTCGGCCAGCAGTTCCTTGCCCGCTCACACGACAAACCCTTTTTCCTCGCTGTCGGCCTGTGGCATCCCCACATCCCGATGTTCTCCCCGCAAAACTACTACGACCTTTACCGCGATGTCCGCCTGCCGGAAATACGCGAAGACGACCTCGACGATGTGCCCGCCGTCGGCCAGGAGTTCGCCGCCTTCCGCCGCTCCGAACACGAGCGCATCGTCAAGGAAGGCAAGTGGCGCGAGGCCGTGCACTCCTATCTCGCCGCCGTCTCCTTCGCCGATGCCATGATCGGCCGCCTCGTCGACACGCTCGAACGCAGCTCCTACGCGCGCAACACCATCCTTGTCTTCTGGTCCGACAACGGCTGGCACCTCGGCGAAAAGCGCCACTGGCACAAGTCCACCCTCTGGCGCCGCTCCACGCGCGTCCCGCTGATCTTCCACACGCCAGGTATGCGCGATTCTGGCAAGGCCCGCCCTCAACCCGTCAATCTACTCGATCTCTACCCGACTCTGGTTGAACTCTGCGGCCTGCCCGCGCGAACCGACCTCGATGGCCTCAGCCTCTCCCCGCTACTCAAGAACGCACGCGCCAAGCGCCAGCCGACTGTCTCCACCTATCTCCCCGGCAACCACGCCGTCATCGACGAACGCTTCCGCTACATCCGCTACCGCGACGGCGGCGAGGAACTCTACGATCACTTCCACGATCCGCACGAGTTCACCAACATCGCCTCCGACCCCCGCCACGCCGAACGCAAAAAAGAAATGGCGCGCTGGATGCCGTCATCCAACGCGCCACCAAAACCCGAACGCACAGCCTACGACTTCGACTTCGCCACCTACACCTACAAGCTCAAGCCAAAGCCGTGACCGCTGCTACTCAATCGGCACATTCTTCGTGTGCCCGGTCGAATATGTGAAGGTACCGATGTCCACTCCCGGCGCCGTGAATCGCGCCAGGTTCCCCGTCGGCAGGTTCGCCACCGACAGAATGCCCTGAGGCGAGCCCTGCTGGATGATCGAGGCCGGCAGCGCGCTCAGCACCTCGCTCGGCACGGAGAACCGCCCGGCGCTGGCCCGTTCCGTACAGATGAACGTAGCGCCTACATTATTCTGCCCCGTCGATGTGCCCGTGATGGAAACATAATCGTTCGCCGGCGAGCCGCCACTCCAGGTGATCTCCAGGCTGTTGGCCCGGATCACCCTCGTGATCGCGTCCTGATTCGTCCACAAGAAATTCGCCGGAATCGTCACGCGTGCTTCAAAAGCGCCCACGTCGGCGCCGCCCGGCCCGCGCACCGTGAACGTCCCGGGCTCCAGCACCGGCGGCGTGTTACCTTGTCCGGGAATTCCCCCCGGCAAGCCGGGAATCACGAGTGAGGTGGCCAGCGAGGCCGAATAGAACCCCGTCGAGTTCCGAGCCAGATTGAACTGCCCCGCCGTCGCCGACAGGCCCAGTGACGGCCCCGCATCCAGCGGCGTGAATGGCACCGGGTTCCCGCCCGGGTTGTTCACCGCGAACGTCGTCACCGTGCAACTGCCGTAACTGGCCCCGCCGATTCCCGCGCTGCGAATCAGCGAGTTCGCGTCGAAACTGATGAAGGAGGCGCCTGCTGTATCCGACTTCGACTCCGCCGTCCCGAAACCAGGCACCGTGATCTTGCTCGTCGCGCGCGTCAGCGAGATATTGCCGATCCGCAGCCTCCCGTTCGCCGACAGCAGGTTGAAATCCTGCTCCGTGAACCCGTTCGGGTCCGAGCATGCCCCGCCCGAAGGCGCCACCGCGATCGTTGCGAAGTTGCTAGGCGAGGTCTGCGCCCTCCCCGTAAGCGACACATTGCAGCCTTGCACTCCATCCGGAATATCGAACACAATCTGGTCCAGACCCGCGCAGCAGTTCGACCGGCCCGCGTAACGAACCGTCGCGCTGCGCCCTCCAACAAACATCTGCAACGCCGCCTGCTGCTGGAAGTCGAACACGTTCGCCGGCTGGTTATCGGGGAAGGTCACTCCGATCAGTCCTGTCCCCCACCCAATCACTGTCTGCCCCGGCCGCGCCGCGTTCGTGTAGGTAATCACGTTGAAATTCGCGTCCGTGATCACCGCCGGGCCGGTTCCCGCGCCATTCAGCGTGAACAACCCCAGCGCGTTCCTTACCACCGTGATCGGAAACTGCGCGCTCGGCTGTCCGTTGAACGTCACCCGCGCCAGTCCGTTCCCCACCGGCGTATTGGACGGCAATATCGCCGCCAGTTGCCCCGCCGAGGTGAACACCATGAACGCGGACACCTCCGTGCCTCCAATGCTGATCCGGATCGACGTCCCCGCCAGCTCCGTTTGCAGCGGAAATCCGCTCTGCGTCAGCGCCGCCGGCCCCATGCCCGTCCCAAAGACCGCGAAAATCGAGCCCTGCGCGATTCCCGTTCCCGGCAGTCCCGGGCGGATATAGCTTGCGTTGTTCAAAATCGCGGTGACGGTCGGCTGCGCATGCAGCGCCGCCCCCCAAACCAGACCCGCAAACAAGATGAGATTCTTCTGTTTCAAATGATTCCTCCAATACAGTGAATGACTTTCTGTAGGCTACCGCACACGTGTGAATTCCGCCACCAGCCGAACACCTTACCCCTCCCTCACCGGCAGCCTCAGCCGGAACGTCGCCCCCGGACCGTTGGTCTCCTCCACCCACAAATCCCCGCCGTGATCCAGCACGCTCTGCCGCGACAGCGCCAGCCCCAGCCCCAGCCCGCTGTTCTTCCCGTGGCTTGCGAACGGTTGAAAAAGCTGCCCGCGAACCTCCGGCGCGATCCCCGGCCCGTTATCCGATACAGAAACCTCCACTCCTTCGCCCGCCTCCCGCGCCTCCACCCGGATCTTTCCCCCCTCCGGCATCGCCTCCAGCGCATTCCCGATCAGGTTGATGAACACCCTCTCAATCCGCTGCCGCTCCATCGGTGCCTCCAGCCGCCCCTCCACCTCCGTCTCTATCCTCACCTGCTGTTTCATTGCCGCCGCTTGCAGTGTCTCCACCGCCGCATCCACCACCTCCGACACCGCGCACAATTCCCGCTCGCCCTTGTTGCCCCGCGTGATCTGCAACAGGTCGTTCAGCATCTCCTGAATCCGCCGGCTGGACCGGTAGATATTCTCCGCCACACGCTTCATCTGGCCCGGCGCCAACTCGGTGTCCACCATCATCTCCGCCCCGCCGTAGATCGCCGCCAGCGGATTCCGCAAATCGTGCACGATCGAGCTCGCCATCCGCCCGATCGTCGAGATTCGCTCCTGCCGGATCAGCTCCTGCCGCGCCGCCTGTAGCGATTCGCACATGCCGTTGAACGTCGCCGCCAGCCGCCCCAGCTCGTCGCGGCTCTCCGCCGGAACCCGGTAGCTGTAGTTCTGCCGCGCCACTTCCGCCGCCGCCCGGTCCAGCATCTCCACAGGCCGGATGATCCGCCGCGCCAGCACGTAGCTCAGTCCCAGGCCCGCGAACACCGCGGCTAGCCACATCAGGACCAGGTTCCGTTGCATATCCCCTACACGCTGCCGCGCCGATTCAAACGAACGGAAGATCGCCAGCCTCCCGATCGGCGCTCCAGCCAGATCCACCAGTTCCCGCTCCAGCGGCACGTATTCGTTCACGCCGTCACTGGCCAGCTCATCGCCGGCGCGGAACTTCTGCAGCACCTCGGTGGCCCGCTCGTTCACCGTCGACGCATATACTTTGTCGTTCGAGATGAACAGGAACTCGCTTCCCCCGGTCGCCTCCTTTAGCCGTTGCGCCACAAGGTGATTCACTACATATCCGGTCACCAGCACGTTCAGCAGCGCCGAGCCCTGGCCCGCATCCACGTACACCGGCGTCAGCACAACCTGGAACAGCTGCTTGTCCAGCTCCGCGAATCCCGACGCCTGCCGCGGAAACCCGCCCCGCACCCGCTCCACCATCGGCCAGAACCGCGGGATCACAATGGGCGATGCCGTGTCGAGCGACGTCACCGTGTTGCCCCTCGGGTCCGCCACCACGAAAAACGCCGTCTCCTTCAACTGATCCGACACCCGGATCCAGATCTCCCCCGCCGCGTCCTTGATCGTTGGCTCATGCCGCGTTTGAAACGCCAGCCGCACGTTCGGCATGCTGCTCACTACCGCCGCCACCGACGCCAGCGTCTCTGACCGCGAACGCCACAACGACTCATACGCCTGAAAGCTCGCCCGCACCTCTTCCTGGAGGCTCACTCCCGTCGTCTCCAGCAGATGCCGCTGCAGGATCAGCCCCGTCACCACGAACAGCCCCGTTAGCAGCACCGATGTCGACAGCCAGATCTTCTTGAGCAGCGACAGCCGAGGCATTGGCTACCTCCCCAATCCCGAATATGTCACGCTCGCCCCCGGTTCCCTCGGATAGTCGCGCCCGTATTTGTTCTTGTGCGGCAGCTCCAGGTAGCCCGATTCGGAAATCACAATCGGCTCCAGCGTTGTCTCCCCGCCGTTCAGTCTCACTCGCCGCGCCAGCGCCTTCAACGCCGGCTCCGGACTCCGCTCATGCCAGACCTTCATCTGGTACTCGCCCGCCGGCACGTTCTCGATCCGGAACCTGCCGTCGGCCCCCGTCGTCGCGAACCACGGTGTCTCCAGCACAACGATCACCGCGCTCATCATCGAATGAATATTGCAGAACACCCGTACGATCCCCTCGCGCCGGAACCGGATCTTCTGCGTAGTACCGGGCGCGTACAGCCCCGTGTCAAAAGGCTGCCCCGCGAAGTTCGAAAACGCGTTATGAAAAATCGGGTCCAGGTTCGGAAAATCCACCGTCGTTCCAGCCGTGATCACGCTCACATGCGGCGTAAAGCGCTTCCCCTTTTGCAGGATCGTGTGAATCTGCCCCGGCGACGCTCCCCCTGCTCCATTCACCGGCTCCAGCCACACCACCACACCGGAATAATCTTTCTTCTTCCGCACCGACGGCTCCTTGGAATCCACCAGCGACACCACGCCGCTCAGGCTTGCGCCTGCCGCCGCCGAAACAACCAGACTAAAACAGGTAAGCCAGCGATAGGTCATAACGGTTGTTCTTTCGCCCGCCCGCATCCAGGTACGTGGAACGCAACTGCATCGCCTCCATCGTCACAAACACGTTCGGGGCGATCCGTACCATCACATTAGCCGCTCCCGTCCGGTTCACGCTCAGCCCGTTCGCCAGCAGGTCGCGGTTCCGCGAATCATGCATCCCGCCGAACACGTTCAGCGTCACTCGCGGCGTCAGCGGCGTCGACACCTGCCCCCACCCGCCCTGCGCCTTCACCGCAATGATGTTGCCCGGACCCCGCACCGTGAACCCTTGCCGTCCTCCCCCACCGAAATGTCCCACATTCTCCCCGTGAAAATACATCCCGGAAAATTGCAGCCGCGGCCACACGCTGGCGAACCAGTCCACCGCGAGCAGGGAAGAATTCACCGGGACGCCCCCCGCATGCGTCGTGCTCACGTGAAACGACGGCGCTACCTCGATCATCCGTTCCCCATCCAGCTTATGAAACAGCGCAAACCGGCCTTGCAGCGCCGGCCGCCGCCTCTCCAGCGTCACCGGCGGAGGAACGCTTGTGCCCACGTCCTCCGTCGTTTGTGCCACTGCCGCTTGCGCCCTCAATCCCGTCGTCTCACTCCCGAACCTCTGCTCAAACCGCACCTGCTGGGTCCACCTCCACAGATTCCCCGACCCGGTCAGCGGTGAAATGCCGACGTAGCTGAACGAATTCGGGTCGCGCGGCGAAAACAGCGGCTTGTCCAGACTCAGCGTCAGGCTTCGCGTCTCCCAGTGCAGCCCCACATGTCCTGTTCTCATTCTGAGCGGCGGCAGATTGTTCACCTCCGTCGTTCCTTCAAAAAAATCCATCGCCACCGCCGCGTCCACCCTGCCGCCCCACAGCGTCGCCGGCCCGCGATACTCCAACCCGATGATCGATTGCCGGATCGCCAGCCCCGCCGCCCTTCGCCCTGCCACACGCGACGCCGCCACAGGCACGTCCACGCCACCCGCGTGCGGGCTGTTATGGAACAGGTTCGTCACCAGCATCCCTCGCAGGCGGACCGGAAACTTCTCCGATGCTTCCACCTTCGTCTGCGCCTGCTCATCCACCCGCCGCTCCTGGATCTCCACGCGCTCCTCCACCCCGCGCAGACGCTCCACCTGCTGCCGCAACTCGCCGATCTGCCGGCGAAGACTTTCATTCTCCGCCTCCAGACGGTCCAACCGCTTCAGTATCTCCCCGGCGTCCTGACACAGCGCCACGCCCGCCGCAAGCAGCATGGCACAAGCCAGTCGTTCAACTGTTTTTTTCATGCAGCAATCGCTCCAATTCCTCTCGCACCTTCGCCGGCGAGTACGGCTTGCCGAAAAATGCATCCGCGCCCAACTCCTCCGCGCTCGCCTCCGCCCGCCCGCTAGTCACGATCACGGGTACATCGCCACGCTCCCGCCGCAGCCTCCGGATCAATTCCGCCCCGTCCATGCGTGGCAAATCCAGGTCCGTGATCACCGCTCGCACCTCACCCTGGCGCAGCACCTCCAGCGCCTCCTCCGCCGATCCAGTCACCGCCACCTGCCAGCCTTCCAGCGCGATCTCCAGGTTTGCCGCCACCTGTTCGCTGTCCTCCACAATCAGCACCAGGCCTCTCATGGCAAAAACCGGTACCCCACTCCGTGCACCGTGATGAAGTGCCGCGGATTCGAGGAATCCTCCTCCAGCTTCTGCCTCAGCTTCACCACGTGTGCATCCACCGTCCGCGTATTCGGATACGCCTCATAGCCCCACACCGAATTCAGTATCATGTCCCGCGTCAGCGCACGGTCCGGATTCTGCAGAAAGTAGACCAGCAGGTTGTACTCCGCCGGCGCCATTTTCACTTCGTTCTTCTCCCGCGTCACGTGCCGCCGCTCCAGGTCCACCTCCACCTCCCCGAACCGCAGCACCGCGTGCGCGTCCGGCGAGCTCCGCCGCAGCACCGCCCGGATCCGCGCCAGCAGTTCCCGCCGCCCGAACGGCTTCACCACATAATCATCGGCCCCGATTTCGAGCAGCAAAACCTTGTCCACTTCCTCCCCGATCGCGCTCAGAATCACAATCGGCGTCTGCACCCCGCCCGCCCGCAGCTGCTTGCAGATCTCCACGCCGTTCATCCCCGGCAGCCGCAGGTCGACAATCATCAGGTCCGGCTTCAGCGTCAGCGCCTTCTCGTATCCTTCCTTGCCGTCCAGCGCCGCCGCCACACGGAATCCCTCCTGCTCCAGCATCACTGAGATCGTGTCTTGCAGGCTGTCATCGTCGTCAATCACAAGGATGGTCTGCATCGGGGCTGCTACCATGATAGTAAGAACGCCATGAGAACCCTGTTGCTCCTTCTTCCCTTGCTTTCCGTCTCCGTTTTCGCCGAGTACAAAATCGAACCCGCCGGCCCCCCGCCGACGGAAGTCGCTCCCGCCATCAGCGCCCTGCTCTCGAAAACCGGCCACAAGATCCTCACCACCTCCGGCCAGCTCTACTGCGAAATCTGGTTCGTAGCACAGCCTCCCGCCGGCCACACATCCTCGGAAGTCGACCTCATGTGGAAGACCGCGCCTCCCGGTTCCGTCATCGGCGCACTCAAATTCCATGCCGAAGGCCATGACCGCCGCGGCCAGATCATCAAGCCCGGAGTCTACACGCTGCGCTTTTCCATGTTTCCCATCAATGGCGACCACCAGGGCGTCGCTCCCAACCGCGACTTCCTCGTCATCATCCCGGCCGCCGGCGATCAGGACCCCAAACCCGTGCCCGTCTTCGACGCCCTCATGAAAATGAGCCGTCCCGCTTCCGGAACGCCACACCCGGCCGTCCTCAGCATGTGGATCGTCGAAAGCGACTTCCAGCCCGGCCTCAGCCAGCTCGGCGAATCCGACTGGGTCATCAACCACCCGCTCGGCAACATCAAATTGGCCCTCATCATCATCGGCAAAACTGATCTCTAGAACGCATGGCGACCTTCACCGCCGCCATCATCCAGCATCCCCCGGTCTTTCTCGACCTCAAAGCATCCATCGATAAAGCCCTCGCGCTCATCAAGCAGGCTTCCGGCGCCCAGGTAATTGCCTTCCCGGAAACCTGGCTCCCCGGCTATCCCCTCTGGCTCGACTTCGCGCCCAACGCCGCCCTCTGGGACCATCCTCCCGCCAAGCAGCTCTTCTCCATCCTCTGGAACAACAGCGCCGCTCTTGATTCCCCGGAACTGGCGCCGCTCGCCGAAGCCGCCTGCACCCACAAAGCCACCATCGTCATGGGCGCGCACGAACGGCTCGGCGGCACCCTCTACAACTCCATCCTCTATTTCACGCCCGAGCAGGGCCTTGCCACCGTCCACCGCAAACTCATGCCCACCTACACCGAGCGCATGCTCTGGGGAATGGGCGACGGCAGTACGCTCTCGGTCATCGACACTCCTCACGGCCCCCTCGGCGGCCTCATCTGCTGGGAACACTGGATGCCGCTGGCCCGCGCCGCCATGCACGCCAAACACGAACTTCTCCACGTTGCCCAATGGCCGATGGTCAAGGAGATGAATCTTATCGCCTCGCGCCAGTATGCCTTCGAAGGCCAGTGCTTCGTCCTCGCCGCCGGACAGACCATCACGCGCGCGGAGATCCTCTCGGGCCCCGGCCGCGGCAACGAAGTGCTCGAATCCATCCCCGGCCCCGATGACGCCCTCATCCACCGCGGCGGCAGCGCCATCATTGCTCCCGACGGCAGCCTCCTCGCCGGCCCCGTCTTCGATAAATCCGAAATCCTGACCGCCGAAATCAATCCCGATCTCGCCGTCCAGGGCCGCATGTACCTGGATGTGGACGGCCACTATTCACGGCCCGACATCTTCCGCCTGGAGATCAACGTCCAGCCATTGACCAGCGTCGCACCTAAACTCTAGCCTCACCCCATGAACCCGAGACGCGTTGGCCCGAACCGCGTGAGGTTAGGGAACACCCGCGTCAACTCCTCTGTGGGCACCCCGAACCAGGAGGCCAATGTAGCCCCATATTGATCCAGTGACGTTGTCGGCGCCCAAACGCCGCGGCCGGTGGCATCGTCCGGACCGCCCAGCGCCATTGTCGGGTAGGTTCCGTATACCTCACCTCCCTTCACCGCGCCTCCGACTCCAGCCGCGCCCGCGATTCGGCCGTGTTCGTGTAGCCCGACAAAGTGGTAGTTGCTGAATGCCAGCGAGTGCAGCAGCCGCAGGTAGGGGATCATCTGATCCGCCCGTGTCATCTTTGTGGCCGAAACCACCCAGATCTGCCCCAGCGCAAACGACACCCGCTGCCGCAGCTGGTCCGGACCTACCCTCGTTCCCGGCTCGATCTCCGGCCCCTGCACGCGGATCTGCAAACCTTCGGCATCAGCCACCACTCGGATACGGTGACCAGGCCCGGCGGCAAAGCACTGGTTTGTCAACAGTGCGCCCACCAGCCAAGGCAGAACGCCAAGTCGAAATCGGAATGGCATTTCTATAACCCCCTTTACGACATTCATTTGGAAGGCCCGAGCGGGCCACAACGGAAGATTAAAACCCGAAACTCTGAAATTGTTGCGCGGATCTTTTCTCACTCTCCCGAAATCTGCCCTCAAACTTTAACCTCCCTGCTGTGGTACGACTTTGACTCCATGGGCTACAATAGGAGCTTTGATCCAGGCGCGGCTCGGGACACGTGAAACCGATTAGCGTTAAGGCACGTCTCCTTTGAGGCGCAGAGTGGAAAGGAACCGTTTTAGATGATGTTTGGCAGGCCATCGCGCCTGAGCACTCTGCTATTTTGTCTGCTCTCCCTCAACCTTATTTCTGGCGGAGCCCGGGCACAACAGCAGAACCCTGCCCAGCCTCCCAAGCCTGAGCAGGCGAAACCTCAGGCCAACCCCTTCGAAACCGTCCCCCCCACTCCCGAACAGGCCAAGCCCCCCGCGCAACAGCCCAAGCCTCAGCCCTTCGAACCCCCCAAAGAAGCTCCCAAGCCGGAAACACCCGAAGCCAAGCCCGGCGAAGTCGAAGAGGTCATCGAAGCCATCGAATTCCGCGGCGCTCGCCGTGTCCCGCAGGACACGCTCCGCGCCATGATCTTCTCCAAATCCGGCGACCGCATTGACCCGGAAACCCTCCATCGCGACTTCATCGCCCTCTGGAACACCGGCCGCTTCGACGACATCACGCTCGAGCGTGAACCCGGCCGCACCGGCTGGATCATCCGCTTCCGCGTCACCGAACGCCGCGTCGTGCGCTCCATCAAATACGACGGCATGAAGTCCATCACCATCTCGGAAATCCTCGACCGCTTTAAGGAACGCCGCGTCGGTCTCTCCGTCGAGCAGCAGTACGATCCCAACAAGGTCCAGCGCGCCGCCATCGTCATCAAGGAATATCTCGCCGAGCGCGGCCGCCAGTTCGCCACCGTCGAACCCGAGATCCGCCAGATCCCCCCCTCATCTCTCGAAGTCAACTTCAAGGTCTCCGAAGGTCCCAAGGTCAAGGTCGGCGACATCGAAATCGAGGGCAATACCGCGATGAAGGACAAGACCGTCATCCGGGCCATGAAGAACAGCCGGCCTATCGGCATCCCCTACACCCTGATCTTCGAGAACCTCTTTGCCAAGGCATTCGACTCCACCAAGCTCGAAGAGGACAAGGACCGCGTCCGCAACTTCTATCAGGAGCGCGGCTACTTCACCGCCCGCGCCCTGGAGCACTCCACCACCATGCGCGACGTCGGCGGCGGCAAGTTCCGCGTCCCGCTCTTCTACATGAACCGTCCCGGCAAGCGCGCCGACATCAAGGTCACCATGGAAGAGGGCCGCCTTTACAAGCTCAATAACCTCAACTTCTCCGGCGTCAAGTTCTTCCGTACTCCGGAGGCCATCATGGGCCCCGTCTTCCAGATGCAGCAAGGCGACATCTTCTCCACCGCCAAGCTCCGCAAGGGCCTCGAGCAGCTCCGCAAACTCTACGGCGAATTCGGCTTCATCGACTTTGTCCCCGAGCCCGACTTCAACATCGTCCCCAACTCCGACAAGCTCGACCTCACGCTCAACGTCGACGAGGGCAAGCAGTTCTTCGTCCGCCGCATCGATTTCACCGGCAACACAACCACCCGCGACAAGGTCATCCGCCGTGAAATCCTCCTCGATGAGGGCCAGATCTACAACACCCGCATGTGGGACCTCTCCGTGCTGCGCCTCAACCAGCTCGGCTATTTCGAGGTTCTCAAGGAAAACGAAGCCGCCGACATCAAGCGCGACACCCGTACCAACACCGTCGACATCACCCTCAAGGTGAAAGAGCGCGGCAAGAACTCCGTCCAGCTCAACGGCGGCGTCTCCGGCATCGCCGGCTCCTTCATCGGCTTCGGCTACGCCACCAACAACTTCCTCGGACTCGGCGAAACCCTCTCGCTCGACGCCCAGCTTGGCGACCGCATCCGCAACGTCACCTTCGGCTTCACCGAACCTTATCTGTTCGACCGCCCCATCTCCGCTGGCTTCACCGTCTTCACGCAGCGCTTCAACTTCGATCAGGGCCGCGAAGTCTCGCTCCTCACCGGACGAAACCTGCTTCCTCTGTTTGATCAGCTCGGCTCGGAGAACCGCCTTAATTACATCTCCAACGGGCAGGGTTTTACTACTTTTATTTCCGGCCCCACACGCAAGCTCGGTGGCCTATTCGCCCGCGTCGGCCTCACCTATTCTTACTCCACGCAGAACATCACCACGCTTTCCACCGCCGCCAGGAACCAATTCGAGTTCATCAACTTCCAGGGTCTGGAAGGCGCCAACCAGCTCACCGGCATCCGCACATCCGCCGTCATCCCCTCTTACACCTACAACTCCATCGACCACCCCATCACTCCTTCGCGCGGCAAAAGCATCTTCGTCTCCACGCAGTTCGCCGGCATCGGCGGCAATGTCCGCATGATCGAGCCAACCGTCGACTTCAAGTGGTTCCGCCCCGCCCTCAAACGCGGCCACGTCTTCGGCATGCACGCCCTCGGCCGCTTCGTCTCCGGCTACGGCGGACGCGTTGCTCCGCCCTTCAACCGCTTTTACATGGGCGGCGAAAACGACATCCGCGGCTTCGACATCTGGGGCATCAGTCCCGTCGCCTTCATCCCCTCCTCCGCCCAAGTCGCCCTCCTCAATGACGACGGCTCGGCGCGCCTCCAGCGAACCATCATCGACGGCGCCGTCACCCTCCAGCCTGTCTTCCAGGAAATCCCCGTCTACCAGCTCATGTTCCCTGGCGGCGACACGCAGGTTGTCACCAACTTCGAATACCGCATCCCCATCGCCGGCCCTGTCGTACTGGCCGCCTTCTTCGACGCCGGCGTCAACAAAATCTCCAGGCCCAGCCAGCTGGTTGTCACCCCTGGCCGCCTCGCCGCCCTCAACGGAACCTTCCCGCAAGCCTCCTTCGACAACCGCGCCGTCATCGCACCAGGCACACAAAAGATGCGCTCCTCCACTGGACTCGAGCTGCAGATCATGATGCCGGTCGTCAACGCCCCGTTCCGCCTTTATTGGGCCTACAATCCCCATATCCTGCGCGAGTTCCTTGTCCCGCCCGTCGTCGCCGACCGCAGCTACTTCCCCAATAACGCCTCGTTTCTTAATTCCGTTTTCCAGTTCGCGCAGCCCTTCCCCTTCTTCGAGCAGCGCCGCACTTTCCGCTTTACGATCAGCCGCACTTTTTAGCCATGTGCTACCATCTAATATCCTCCCGGGAGCTTTAGCGTGACCAAACAAACACTGCTCGTCGCCGGCTTGATTGCCGCCTCTTCCGCCGCCGTGGCCCAAAGCGCCACCAAGGTCGGCATCATCCATATTCAATCGGCCATCGTCTCGACCAAGGAAGGCCAGGAGGCCGCCAAGCAGCTGCAGGCCAAGTTCGATCCCAAGCGCAAATCGCTCGAAGCCAAGCAGGATGAGATCCGCAATCTCCAGACCGAGCTGAGCAAAGGCTCCAACACGATGGCCGAGGCCAAGCGCCTCCAGCTCACCCGCGACATCGACGCCAAAACCAAGTCCCTCAACCGCGACACCGAAGACGCCCAGGCCGAGTTCGAACAGGAGCAAGGCCGCCTGCTCAACGACATCGGCGGACGCATGATGGTTGTCATCGAAAAATACGCCAAGGACAACGGCTTCTCGCTGCTGCTCGACGTCAGCTCTCCGCAGACCTCCGTGCTCTATGCCGCCAGCGGCGTCGATGTGACCAAGGAGATCATCGAGCTCTACGACAAGAACGCGCCTTCGGCCGCCGCGCCCGCCGCTCCGGCCAAGCCCACCGCCGCTCCGGCCAAGCCCACCGCCGCTCCGGCCAAAAAGCAGTAAGCTCTCCCTTCGCCGACATGCCCGGTTTCGATGCCGCCGCATTTCTGCCGCCGGCGCTTCTCGCCGCGCTCACGCAAATCCGCGTGGATAACCCGCGCCGCGTCACCCGCGCCGCCGCGCGCCGCCGCCGCCGTGACCGCATCGCCCCCGACGGCAAACTCAACATTCTCGCCGCCGATCATCCCGCCCGCCGCGTAACCTCCTCCCCCGGCGATCCCATCGGCATGACTGCACGCGGCGCTTACCTCGCCCGTATCCTGCGCGTCCTGCTCTCCGATCACGTCGACGGCCTCATGGCCACCATGGATGTCCTCGAGGAACTCCTCCTCATCGACGACCTCATCCACGAAGCCGGCCGCGAACCCCTCCTCGACGGCAAACTCCTGCTCGCCAGCCTCAACCGCGGCGGCCTCGCCGGATCCGCCTGGGAACTCGACGATCCCATGACCGGCGCCACCCCGCAAACCTGCGCCGATTTCCGCCTCGACGGAGCCAAGATCCTCCTCCGCATCGCCGACGACGATCCCGCCTCCCTCAAAACCCTCTCCGCCACCGCCGAAGCCATCATCCGCCTGAACGCCCTCAACCTCCCCACTTTTCTCGAACCCCTCCCCGTCATCAAGTCCGACTCCGGCTACAAAGTCGTCAAAACTCCCGAAGCCCTGGCCCGCATCGTCGGCGTCGCATCCGCGCTCGGCGACTCCAGCCGCCTCATGTGGCTGAAGCTCCCGGCCTGCCCCGACTACCACATCGTCGCCCGCTCCACTACGATGCCGATCCTCCTGTTAGGCGGCGAGTCCGCGGGCGATCCAACCCCATTCCTCACCGAACTCCACACCTGTCTCCAAGCCGGCCCCAACGTCCGCGGCGCCCTGGTCGGCCGCAACGTCCTCTACCCCGGCGACGAAGACCCCCTCGTCATTGGCGACGCCGCCGGCCTCATCATCCACAACTCGGCCTCCGTCGCCTCCGCCCTCCAAACCGCCTCCTCCCTCCGCTCCACCAAGTTGAACCTCCTCCAATCCCTGTCCTAAGGCAAATTCCTCCCAAAAACAATTAAACCCTCTCCCGCCCCGCCCGATAAGCAAGCCAGACAAGTACAAGGTGCCTTATGGAGCTCACCCGCATCGCCCTGGAAGGGTTACGGCAAGCCGAGGATAAACTCGAGCGCGTTGCCAAACGCACCGCCTCCCAAAACCCAGGCGACCGCGTCGAACTCTCCCAAAATGCCGTCGAGCTCCTCGAAGCCAAAAACCACTACCTTGCCAGCCTCAAGCTCATCAAGGCCGCCGAGGAAACTGAAAAACACATCCTCGACATCCTCGGCTAACTCTTCCCCAGCGGATACCTCAACTGCCCCAAAAAATTCTCCGGCACTTCCTCCCCATCTATCCCATACCGCCCCGGAAACTCCTCCCCCGGCAGGTGCAGTGTTCCAAACACCCAGTCAATCACCGGCAAATGGATTGCAAAATTCCGGTCTTGAACCTCCGCGCTGTGATGCCAGTGATGATACTGCGGCGTCCCCAGCACCCACTTCCATCTCCCGAACCGGAACCGCACGTTCGCATGCACAAACACCGCGTGGAAGCTGATGAACACCAGGTACGCCGTCAGCGGCCCCGGCGCGAAGCCTAGCGCATACAGCGGCACAAACGCCCACGCCCGCGTCACCACAATGTCGAAGATGTGCAGCCGCGACCCGGCTAGCCAATCCATCTCGGTCGAGGAATGATGTATCGCGTGGAATCTCCACAGCCACGGAATCATGTGAAACAGCCGGTGAATCCAGTACCCCGCGAAATCGGCCGCTACCACCATCGCCAGAAACTGCACCCACCCCGGCTGCGCCGCCACCGCCCGCTGAAACTCACTATCAATCGCCCACCGGAAAAAGAAGGCCGCCGGCGCCGCCGTCACCAGCAACAACGCCTGCACCAGAACATGGCTAGTAAAGAAGTAAGCCAGATCCGTCCGCCACCCCCGCCGGAAGATCTTCTGCTCCCTGATCCGCGGATACAGCCGCTCCACCGGTACAAACACCAGCGCCAACACGAACAAATCGAGAAGGAAAAAATCCAGCCCGATGTACTCCGCCGCCAACACCCGCTCCGGCGTCGCCACCCCGGCCCCGCCCCACAGCGACGCCAGAATCACCGCCGTCACGCCCACCGCTCCCAGCCTCTTGTCCTTCCGCAGCACAAGACTCAGCACGCCGAACGCAAACGCCGTGATCAGCACAAAGTGAATCAGTCCGCGGATAAAGCCCAGCGGGTACACCTCCCGCAAGTTCGGTGTCGTCAGCAACTCCGGATAATGCAAGCACGCCACCGCGCCCAACCCCATCAGCCCTAGCGTTGCAGAAACAACCCCGCTGATCCAGCCCGACCCGAACCCTGTTCCTTCCCTCATCCCCGTCTCAGCACCCGATCCAGCAACCAGTCGCACCACCCCGACGTAATGCAGTAAGCCGACCGGTGATCGCCGGCGTGATGCCTCGCATGATGCTCCGGCGGCAAAATCAACCGCGCCCTTTGCAGCGCCCTCACCACGCCATTCACTTCTCCCGCATGCGCCCAACGATGAATCACGTTCGTCGCCATCAGCGACAGCGCGAAGCTCAATATCCAAACGCCCAGCACGCCCGACTCCGGCGGTCCCCACAACATCACCGGCAGCAGCGCCAGCGCGCTATTCCCGGTCAGCTCCGCCGCGCCATGCCTCGTAATTCCCGCAGGATCCCGATGATGCTCCCGGAACGGCTGGATCAACAACCTTCCGATCACCGGCGTCCTTTCTTCAAAGTAAGTGTCGCTAAACCAATGCACCAATCCGGAAACCAGGTCCGCCGCCAGATACCCCGCAACCAACGCCGCCGCCGCCGCCCACTCCAGCCTCGCCTCCAGCCCCCATATATGCCACCCCGTCAGCACCATGAAAACGAGTAACGACCCATTTTCGACCCACCGAATCCCCGCCGGCCGCCTCATTCCCCACTAGCCTACTACACCTCCCGCTCCCCTTCTGCCTTACTTCTTCAAACTCTCGATCGCCATTCGCATCCCATCCTCCATCTCCACGACGGGGCCGTTGAAAAACACCGCCGGCGGGATAGTCTCACCCCAATGAGCCCCGGGCGGATATACCGCCACCAGGTCCCAGAGAATTCCATCGCGTGTGCAGCATTCCTCCTTCGGCTGCGGCTCCTTCGCATCCCGGGCCAGCTGCCGCGCCGCCAGATGATCCGGATCCCAGAATTGCCTGACGCGTGGGTCTGTCAATCTCCCCAATGCTCGCTTGCCCGGCCTCATCCAATCCGTCGCCAGGATCGGCTCCCAGACGACAAACACCTTCACCCGTTGATCCGGCATCCGGCTCAGAACAGCTTGCACTGCGGAGGCCCCCCGCAGACACGTCGTTCAAGTGGGCGACAGCAGTACGATGAGCCGCGTGTCATTCACGTTCTGGTTGAACTCATCGCGCAACTGCGCGAACGACTCGGCGTCGACAGTGACCGCCGCTCCCGCATCGGCACGGTCGGAAACCACATACCATCCCAACCCACCGGCAACCGCCAGCGCGGCCATTCCAGCGATCAGCATTCGTCGCGAGACCATGTTTCTCCTTATGGAAGCCGGTCGGCTAGGAAGCCGGCTATTTCCTGGGGAAATAAAACAACCGCTGCAACCACCACTGCCGACACGGCCAGCGTGGCAATACTGGTGCGGCTCCTTCGCCGGCATCGCGGCGCTCTGGCCAATTGGACGAACCCCACCGCCAGCAATCCCACGCTCGCCCCCATGAACCAACCCTGGTGCCGGCTGGCGAACATGCTGACCCCTGCCAGCCCAAGCCCCGCCGTGATTCCCAACGGAACGCAACAACTGAATGAAAGCAAGGCCGCCGCCAACGCTCCCGTCGGCGCTAGCTTATCGGAATGCCTCATGATTCCTGCTCTCTCTTTGCCCGCCGCACCGCTGCGCAGAGCAGATCCATCGGCGGCGCGCCCTGCCTTACGCCCCCTTCCATGTAGGTACGGCAACAAAGGCCCGCTCCGCCCCCAGCCTCCACGGGAGGCTCGATGTCTTGCCCGTTTATACGAATCGTCGGTGACCCGGGGAAGCTCAGCCCGGACGACGCCGCCGCGTCCCTCACCTCCACCTCAATCACCTCCACCCGCACCCCTTCCTCCTTCAGCACGGCTTGCAGCCGCTCCACGGCCGCCCGGTGATTCGGGCAACCCGCTATGTACAGAATTTCTGCCTCCATGCTCATCTCCGCCGCCTAGGCCCTCAGTGCCTTTTCTCAGCACCCGAGAACCAACCACTACTTGCAGGATACACCGTGGAGTTCACTCCAGAGTCAATCATCCCTGCCAGGCTCACGCCCTGTCTCAAAAAAGGGTAATAATATAGTTGACAACTCACACGGTTTCGGCTAGAATTGAACCATGGAACCGAAAGGGCCGAACACACTCCAGGAAGCGATCCTCTATTTCGACAGCCCGGACAACTGCCGCGAATACCTCGTAGCCCACCGTTGGCCAAATGGCGTCACCTGTCCGCGTTGCGGAAGCCGCAACGTTCTGTTTCAAGCGAAGTACAACCGCTGGCAGTGTGGCAGCAGACACGACCTCCGGCAGTTCACATCGAAAACTGGAACCATCTTTGAGGACTCTCCGCTCGGCTTGGACAAGTGGCTCCTGGCAATGTGGATGGTGGTCAACTGCAAGAACGGAGTCAGCAGCTACGAGATTCACCGGGCTACTGGCGTTACGCAGAAATCCGCTTGGTTCATGAATCATAGAATCCGGCTTGCTCTTGGTATGGGGCCGGAAGAGAAGAAGCTCTCCGGCGAAGTCGAGGTTGATGAAACCTTCATCGGCGGAAAAGCCCGGAACATGCACCTGTCGAAGCGCAAGCGGCGGATCACCGGCTCAGGACCGAAGGATAAGACCACCGTCATGGGCATCTTGGAACGTGGCGGAAAGGTCCGTACCACGGTCGTACCGGGCCGGAAGAAAAAGCACCTTCAGCCGGAAGTGAAGAAACACGTAGAAGCGGGTTCCGCTCTTTACAGCGATGCCCTGAAATCATACGAAGGACTCGCTGGCGAATACGCGCATCAGGCGATTGACCACGCCGTCGCCTACGTTGATGGCAAGATCCACACGAACGGCCTTGAGAATTTCTGGTCGCTGTTCAAGCGAGGACTCAACGGAACCTACGTGAGCGTGGAACCGTTCCACCTTTTCCGCTACTTGGACGAGCAGAGCTTCCGCTTCAACAATCGCAAGATGACCGATGGCGAGCGTTTCAGCCTCGCTGTGCGCGGCATCGTCGGCAAGCGGTTGACCTGGGATCGGCTCATCGGCAAGGAGGACGTTCGCTAGGAGACAGGGCAGAGGAAAGCGACCACGCTACTGAACAGTAGGGGCTTTGTATCCAGGAGCCATGCTTGGGTTCCAGAACCAGTGGATTGGAACGCCATAAAGGAAATGGAGACGAAACAGCATGTTCTTCTTAACCATAGGTCCGTCGAGCACCAATGTTTCGGTTTGATCGCCTTTGGCTACGGTTACATGAGGACCCGGCCCCTCAGCCACAAGCACACCAGTGGCCCTCAAAACCGCGATGACAACTTCCGTGGGGACGCCACTAGAAGGCAGGCTGACCCTCCGCTATGGCGACTAAATACTCGATGTTATTAAACGGAGCCGCTTCGTGAATTTCGTGTGCCGAAATCTGCGAAAACGATTTGAATTGCGCCGAGCTAGCCAGCAGTAGGTGCTGACAGATTGCGGGCGGGGCGACTTTAATAAAATGGGTGAGATGCCCATACACCTTCAGGTGGTGGTTAATCGTAGCCCGCAGCCCGATTTCAAAATTCTTCCGGGCCTTGGGGACTGTTTCTCCTTGGGCCGCATAGTCGATGTCCAAACCTTGCGCGAACCACGAGCCTTCATCGGGCACGATGACCACACGAATGTTCGCTAGTGTAACCAAATGATGCGTGCCATCAGCATGCTTGGCATGGATTGCCGTCGGCGCAACCGCTTTTTTGTGGCTCGCCTTCTTCTTGGTGGTCGGCATCTTAATCATCCTCCGTTTCATCCTCAAGGGTAGTGTACCCGAAAGGCCAATGCTCTCTGGCGCAAAACTTTAAACTTTGGTTAGGGGGGGCTGGCTTTTATCCTGGCCGTCCAACAGCCCCCTAACTCGTTGTTTCCGCTCAACTCGTTACGGTTCGTTTGGACTGGCGTGTGGTCGTTCCAGCTTGCCAACACAACACGGAATACCCCACCTTTTGCTGGGGCACAAATACAATGTAGCATACAGATAAAGGCTTGCGCAACCCCAGAAACATGGTTTACTATGATGCTGGATGAAGCCAGAACCAGCCCCGAACGTTCCCGGCAGGACGGACGCCGAACGCATGAGCAACGCTCTCCGAACTGTACTCACCGTCTCCAAGGAAGATCTCCTGAAGGCGGAAGAGAAGTGGAAGCGGGCACGGGCGAAGAAGAAGCAGGCGAAGAAAGCCTCCTGAATCGTCGGCCTGTCACGCCTTCAGCGTATCCACGCAGGCATGAGTTGTCAACTATATTATTACCCAAAAAAGGGCGCAGGCGATCATGGCCCGTTCGACACAATTCGACACTTTTTCGACAGTTTTCTGCCCGCGCCCCAAATTTGCAGAACAAACCCAATTCCCACTTAACCCCTGCTCCCTCAGCCCCTTAACCCACCAGCGAAGCCAGAAACCTCGCCGTATATGTCTTCGACCGCGCCACTTCCGCCGGCGGCCCCTGCGCCACGACGCGGCCGCCCAAATCCCCGCCCTCCGGACCCAGGTCGATAATCCAGTCGGCGTGCCGGATCACCTCCAGGTTGTGCTCGATGATTAGCAGGCTCGCACCATTCGAAATCAGCCGCTGGAACGCATCCAGCAGCTTCGCGATGTCGTCGAAATGCAGCCCCGTCGTGGGTTCGTCGAAGATGAATAGCGACGCCTTCGCCGTCGCCTGCATCAGATGCGCCGCCAGCTTCACCCGCTGCGCCTCACCGCCGGACAGTGTCGTCGCCGATTGGCCCAGCCGCAGGTATCCAAGCCCTACCTCGGCCAAAATCTTCAAACGGTCCGTCAGCCGCGGCAGATCGGCGAAAAAGCCAATCGCCTCGCTCACTGTCAATTGCAGCACCTCGTGGATGTTGAGCCCTCTGTGGCGAATCTCCAAAATGCTCGCCTTGTAGCGCGTCCCGCGGCACTCCTCGCACACCAACTCGACATCGGCCAGAAACTGCATCTCCACAGTCACCGTGCCGTCCCCTTGACAGGTATCGCACCGGCCGCCGGGAATATTGAAGGAGAAGTGCCCGGGTGTGTAGCCGCGCCTTGAAGCATCGCGCGTGGCGGCGAACAGGTCGCGGATACTATCGAACGCCTTGATATAGGTAACCGGGTTCGACCGCGGCGTCCGCCCGATCGGCGACTGGTCCACCAGCACCACTTCTTTAATAAAGTGCGCGCCCTCCACCCGCCGCCACGTCTTGCGCGCCGCCAGTTCCTCGTCTTCCTCGGCGGAAAAGGCGGCCGCGCCGGAGCCGCCCAGCGCCTTGTGAATCACCTCATGCACCAGCGTCGATTTGCCCGAACCCGACACACCGGTCACCGCCACCAGCATGTCCAACGGGATCGCCACGTCGATATTCTTCAGGTTGTGCGCGCGGCAGCCTTCGACGCGCAGCATGCGCCTCTGGTTGACCTTGCGCGGCACACGCGCCAGCGCCGTCTTCTTCTCCCCGCGCAGATAGAGCGACGTCAGCGTCGGCGCTGCTCCATCGAACAGTTGCTCGCGCGAACCCTGAAATACAACCCGACCGCCGTTCTCGCCCGCTCCCGGACCGAGATCGAGAATATGATCGGCGGCGCGCATCACATCCGGGTCGTGCTCCACTACCAGCACCGTGTTGCCCAGGTCGCGCAGCTCGTGCAGGATCCGGATCAGCCGCGCCGTGTCGCGCGAATGCAGCCCGATCGACGGTTCATCCAACACATAACAAGCACCGACCAGCCTCGATCCCAGACACGTCGCCAGCGTGATCCGCTGCGCCTCCCCGCCCGAGAGCGTCGACGACAAGCGGTCCAAAGTCAGATAATCCAGACCCACGTTGTCCAGGAATTGGAGCCGCTGCCGGATCTCCACCAGCACCTTGCCCGCAATAGTCGCCTGCTCCGGCCCGAGCCGCATCTCTTCGAAATAGTCCAGCGCCTCGCCGATATGGAGCGCCGCCGCCTGGGCGATCGTCTTCTCGCCCACACGCACCCGCAACGCCTCTTTCCGCAGCCGCGCTCCCTCGCACTCCGTGCACGGTGCATAGCCCCGGTACCGGCTCAAAAACACCCGCACGTGAACCTTATACTTCTTGCGCTCCACCTCCGCGAAGAAGCCGCGGATCTCACGCCACACGATCTCTTTCTCCGCCGGATTCAGCTCCGCATAGGGAAGCGACAGCCGCACCTTCCCCCGCGCCGTCTGCGAGAAGTGCTTATAGAAATGCTTGTAGCTCGGCTTGGTCCACGGCTCCACCGCGCCGTCGCTCAAGGCCAGATAGGGATCGGGGATAATCAGCGCCGGATCGTAGTCAATAATGTTGCCGAAGCCCTGGCAGCGCGGGCAGGCTCCCGCCGGCGAGTTGAAGCTGAAAAGGTTTGGCTCCGGCTCCGGGAACTCCATGTTGCAGGTCTTGCAGGCGAACCGTTCATGGAACGTCATCCGCTCGAGGCCCGCCGCCGACTCCACCAGCGCCTCGCCCGCCTCGCGGTAGGCGATTTCGACCGCATCCACAATCCGCTGCCGCAGCTCCGGCGAATCGTTGATCACCAGCCGGTCTACCAGAACGAACAGCGGCTTCTTGAAATCGATCTCCAGCAGCGACTCGGGCGTCGAAAACTCATACATCCGGCCCTCCTGGAAGAGCCGGTTGAAGCCGCGCTTGCGCAGCTCGAACAGTTGCTCTTTCCATTCGGCTTCCTTGCGCGCCAGCCGCACCGGAAACAGCACGTACCAGCGCGAACCCGCAGCCTGCGACAGTACCCGCACCGCCACCTGGTCCACGCTGTCCCGCTGCACCAACACGTCACAGTTCGGGCACCAGGTATCCCCGGCGCGCGCCCACAACAGTCGCATATAGTCGTACAGCTCGGTCGCCGTGGCCACCGTCGACCGCGGATTGCGCGTCGTGTTCTTCTGCCGGATCGCGATCGGCGGTGCGATCCCGTCGATCTCGTCCACGTCCGGCTTTTCCATCCTCTCCAGGAATTGCCGCGCATACGCGGACAGCGATTCCACATAACGCCGCTGCCCCTCCGCGTAAATCGTGTCGAACACCAGCGACGACTTGCCCGAACCGGACACGCCCGTCACCACCGTCAGCCGGTTATGCGGGATCTCGAGCGTCAGGTTCTTCAGATTGTGGACGCGCGTGCCGCGAATGACAATGGAGTCTTGCACACTGTGGGGTTGGCTGCTCAAAGGAGATCTCTTCATTTTACCCGGCGCCGCCTGCTTGGCTGGTATACCCGCCACCGCCGCCATCTGCCCTGGCGCTCCACGCGCGACCCTTACCGTATCCTCGTCTCCGAAATCATGCTCCAGCAGACGCGCGTCGCCGCCGTCATCCCCTTCTATGAGCGCTTCCTCAAGCGATTTCCCACCGCCGCCGCGCTGGCCAAGGCCCCTGAATCGGATGTGCTCACGCTCTGGGCCGGCCTCGGCTATTACTCACGCGCCCGCAATCTTCACAAGGCTGCCAGGCGCATCGTCGAGCTGGGCGGCTTCCCCTCCTCCTTCGAACAGATCCGCCAATTGCCAGGCGTCGGCGATTACACCGCCGCCGCGGTCTCCAGCATCGCCTTCGACCAGCCTCACGCCGCCGTCGACGGCAACGTACTGCGCGTGCTCAGCCGCTTCACCGCCGAGCCTGGCGATATCGGAGCCACCGCAGTCCGCCGGCGGCTCGCCGAAACGGCAAACCAGTTGCTCGATCCCAAGCGCCCCGGCGAATTCAATCAAGCTCTCATGGAGCTCGGTGCGCTCATCTGCCTCCCTCGTGAACCCCAGTGCGGCGCTTGCCCTCTCTCCGCCGATTGCCGCGCCTTCTCCCAAGGCCGCCAGCGCGAATTCCCCATCAAGCTTCGCAAGCCCTCGCCGGTTATCACCAAACGCACATTGCTCCTCATCCGCCGCGGCGGGCGCATTCTCCTCCGCCGGCGCGGACCCGAGGAATCCCCGATGGCCGGTTTCTGGGAGCTGCCCGAGGCCGCACAACTACCTCAAGCGGAGTTGCGCGGAGAGATCGCCTCCTTCCGGCACACCATCATGCAGCATCTCTATGAAGTGGAGGTGGCCGAAGCACGGATCAGATCCAAGCCGCGCGGTTATGTATGGTTAATGGAAGACGACCTCGATGAAATCCCCTTAAGCACGATGGCCCGCAAAGCGCTTCGTGCCCTGGAATTGTGAATTTTTCCCTTTCGTACCCGCTTTCCTGCCTTTTTGCGAGTAGACTAGTGAGAACGCGGGTTTGAACCGCAGTAGGGGTGTTTCCAGCAAAACTTATGAATCGTAATCAAAAGATACGTGTAGCCAAGATGGCCGGCATCCTCAGCGTGATCCCGATGTTGATTTTGGGTAATGCCTCCGGCCCCGATGCGGGCAATACCGCCGCGCCCGGTGAACCGGCCAGTGGTTGTGCCCAGGCCGGATGCCATACTGGCACCGGCAATCCCACGCGCGACAGCGGTGTTCAGGTTGTCTTCCCCGATGGGCCAGTTTACATACCCGGAGTCAAGCAGCGCTGGACGGTGCGTGTGACTGGAGCCACCACCGCCGCTTACGGATTTCAATTGAGCGCCCGGCTGGCCAGCAACGAGCGTACCGGCCAGGCGGGCGATCTCGCCCCCGCTCCCGGCGAGCCCGTGCAAGTAATCTGCCAGGACAATCGCGTCACCAAACCCTGCCGCGCCGACGCGCCCATCCAGTTCGCCATGCACACCATGCCGCGCTCCTCCGACACATGGTTCGTCGAATGGACTCCACCCGACTCCAATGCCGGCGACGTCAAGGTCTATGTTGCCGGCAACGCCGTCAACAACAATGGCCAGAGCACTGGCGACCGCATCTTCCTCAACAACTTCACGCTCACCCCGCGCGCGCCCATCAGCGGACCGCCCGTCATCCGCACCGCACAGCCCGTCCTCCAGGCTTTCGACAACTCCGAGCGCGTCTCGGCCGGCTCCTGGATCCAGATCTTCGGCACCAACCTCTCCGACGCCACACAGGTCTGGGGCGGTGACGACTTCGCCGGCGCGCTGGCCCCTACTTCGCTCCGCGGCATCCGCGTCAACGTCAATAACCGGCCCGCCTTCGTCAGCTTCATCAGTCCGAACCAGATCAACGTCCAGGCGCCTGCTGACGACAGCACCGGTCCCGTGCCGGTGGAAGTCATCCACTCCGGCGGCACCTCCAACCGCGTCACGATCAACAAGTCGCGAGTCTCACCCGCCTTGCTGACTACGCCAAACTTCAATGTCGGAGGACGGCAGTACGCCGCCGCGCTGCACACGGACCTTACCACCTTCGTCGGCCGCTCCGGCCTGATCGCCGGCGTCAACTTCCGCCCCGCGCGGCCCGGCGATACCATCATCGTCTACGCCGTCGGCTGCGGTCCGACAGACCCCGCCTCTCCCGCCGGCCGCATCGTATCCGGCTTGAATTTCCTTTCTTCTCCGTTCCAGGTGCGCTTTGGGGAAACCGTCGCCCAGGCGCAGGCTTTCATGGAACCCAATTTTGTCGGCCTCTGCCGCTTCAACGTCACGGTACCGAACGTGGCGGACGGCGACATTCGTCTGGACGCGACAGTCGATGGAGTCGCCACTGGACAAACCCTCTTCACCACCGTTCAGCGATAACAACAGGAGATCCTCTCATGCTCAGCCTACGCTCTTTGGCGGCTCTTGCCGCGCTTGCTCTGCCCGTCTCGCTGCTTGCCAACGCCGGCGGCCCGCCCATCATGCGGACCGGCGCTCCTGCCGACGGCGGCCTCAACTGCACCGTCTGCCATTCCAGCCTCGGCCCGGCCAACTCCGATCCGCGCGGCCGCGTCACCATTGAAGCAGAACCATACCGGCCAGGCGTCAAGCAGATCCTCAAGGTCATCGTCGAGCATCCGGATATGATCCGCTGGGGATTTCAGCTCACTGCGCGCCTTGTTCGCGACGAGCGTCAAAAGGCCGGCACCTTCACGCAAACTTCCACCGTACGCGTGCGCTGCTCCGGCGGCGCCCCGGACGGCAATTGCGGAAACAACCTCGAGTTCGCCGTGCACAACGCCAGCTCCACGCAATTAAACACCCCGAACCGCGGCATGTGGGAGATTGAATGGACCCCGCCGGCCGCCAATGAAGGCGACGTCATTTTCTACGCCGCAGGCAACGCCTCCAATGGCAACAACATCAATGTCGGTGACCGCATCTACACCACCAATCGCCTGGTCTCGGGTCCCTGCGAGCTTTCCACGCCCCGCGTTACCAGCGTCCGCAACGCCGCCTCCTTCGCCGAAGGACCCGTCTCGCTCAACACTCTCATCAGCATAGGCGGCTCCGGTTTTCAACCGCCCGGAGCCAGGCGCGCCGTTCAGCCGTTCGACATCGAGAATGACCGATTCCCTAACGCCCTCGGATGCATCGCGGTGGAGATCGGCGGCCGCCGCGCCCCGCTCACCTTCGTCAACGAGAATCAGATCAACGCCCAGGTGCCGAGCCTGGTTGATCTGGGTCCCGTCGAGATGCGCGTCATTGCCAACCCCGGCACGCCGAACGAGCGCCGCGGCGACCCTACCACCATCCAGCTCGCTGAAGTCACTCCGGCCTTCTTCCGCTTTTTGCCTTCCAGCGCCATCGCCGCCACACTTGCCGGGCTCAACCAACTGGTCGCCGACCCCGCGCAGATCCAAGGCGCGCGTGCGGCGCGGCCTGGCGACGCGATCAGCTTGTTCGCCACCGGACTGGCCGCCACCGATCCTTTCTTTCAGGCCGGAGAGATCTCCTTCGGCCTGCCGCGCTCCACTCATCCCATCACCGTCATGTGGAACAACGTGATTCTGCCCGGCGCCGCCGTCCGCTACATCGGCCTTGCGCCGGGCACGCTGAGCGGCCTCTACCAGATCGATGTCGTCGTGCCATCCGCCGCCGGCGCCGGCGACAACGAGGTCCGCTTGCGCGTTGGCAGCGTCATGAGCCCGGCCGGCACTACCGTCTTCGCCGCCCCCTGATTGGGCGCCGCGGCGCTAGAATAGTAGCAGCTTCGTACTGCGGTCGATCCAATGAGAGCAGCCTTCGCGCTGCTTGCCGTATGGTGCTTCGGAACCGCCTGGGCCGAATCCGGCGGGAGCCGCTTTGCTCCCACCTACTCCGCGGCCAGCATCGTCAACTCCGCCTCCAATCAGCCGGGTTCGCTGGCCCCCAACACCATCGCTACGCTCTACGGCTCCGAGCTGGCGTTCATCACCCGCGCCATACGGCCGGACGATATCCGCAACAACCTGCTTCCCACCGTGCTTGCGGGCTCCGGCGTGCAGGTAATGATCAACCGCACCCTGCTCGCCAATATCTACTTTGTCTCCCCCACGCAGGTCAATCTGCTGATCCCCGCCTCCATCGATCCTGGCCCTGGCTTCCTCCAGCTCATCCTGGACGGCCGCGCAGGTCCGGAGATCCCCATCCGCATGGAGGCGGCTGCCCCGGCTCTCTACCTCCAGGCGCCCAACCTTGCCGTCGCCACCCGCGCCGACGGCTCCCTCATCGAACCAGCCCGCCCGGCGCGGCCCGAGGAATGGGTCGTTCTCTACTGCACCGGCCTGGGGGAAACATCTCCCCGCGTCCGCTACCTGGAGGTGCCTCGCAGTCCCGCAACCCTGCTTCACATGGACCAGTTCCGTGTCCTGGTCAACGGTCTCGCCCTGCCCAGGGAGAACATCGCCTACGCCGGACTTACTCCCGGCTTCGCTGGACTCTACCAGGTCAATCTGCGCCTCCCCGCCGGAACTTCTCCCCATCCGGAAATCCGCCTCGCCGCCTCCGGCGCCACCAGCCCCGCCGGAGTCCTTCTTCCCTTTCTGCCCGAATAACCCGCAACCTGCCACGTCCATGCGGCGTTACAATAATTAGAGGAGTCGATCCATGATTCACCGCCTCTGGCTTCTGCCCGTCTTATCGGGCGCCCTGGTCTGGGCCCAGGATCAGCCGAAAACCTTTACGGTGGATACGGGTACGCGTATTCCGTTGAGCCTCATCAACTCCATCTCCACCAAGCACGCCGCCGAAGGCGACCGTGTCTACATGGAGAGCGTCTTCCCCATCCTCATTGATGGCCGCATTGTGATCCCGCCCGGCAGCTACGTCGCCGGCACCGTCACTCAGGTCACCCGTCCCGGCCGCGTCAAGGGCCGCGGACAGCTCTATATCCGGTTCGACTCCCTCACCCTGCCCAACGGCGTCACCCGCGATTTCCGCGGCCGCATCGGCAGCCTCGATGGCCGCTCCAGCGAAGAGCTGGACCGCGAGGAAGGCAAGATCAAGGGCGAAGGCGATAAGAGCGGCGACGCGCGCACGGTTGGCGAGGCCGCCGCCGGTGGAGCCACCATCGGCGCCATCGCGGGCAGCGCCGCCGGACGTTCCGGCATGGGTGCCGGCATCGGCGCCGCCGCGGGAGCCACCGCCGGCCTGGTCGGCGTTCTGCTCAGCCGTGGACCCGATGCCGTACTGGCAAAGGGTACGACTATCGAAATGGTACTAGATAGGCCGCTCGAGTTTGAAGACAAGGAAGTCGACTTCAGCGGCGCACCCAACTTCCGCAAGCCTGCAGGAAGCGCCGACGACGGTCCGCTACCCTCGGGAAAGCGTGGGTCGGTCCCCTTACCCGGGCGCACAGGCGGCCTGGGGAGGGTGCCTTAAATACCTGAAAACAAGCCGGGTAGTCTTTCCTAGGACTTCCTTGAGCGAAGATCCAGTACCAGGGGGCCCTAAGCTGAGTAATCCGTACTAAGGCCCGCTGATGATTTTGTACCACCGCGATTTGAAACGGAAGATCTATTCTTTCTTTCCTCCCCCGACGATTAGAATAGAGACCAGCCATGGATCTCGGTACACAAGAAATCGCAATTTTCGTTAGCCTGGTCGTCGTACTCGGCGTCGCCTTCGTCGCCTTAGTCTGCGACTTTCTTAAGGGCAATAACGAGCAACTTCGAGAGCGCAATATTGAACTCCGCGTCCGCCAGGATGAGAGGGAGCGGCTGGGCTTGCACCAGCCGCTGGCCTGGCTCCAGCAGCTGGCCTCCTTCTCGCGCAATCCTCAACTGGCCGAGGCCGTGGCAAGCTCCGCTGCGCCCGCTCCGCTTCCGCGCGTGTCCGTGAGTGAAACCACCGAAACAGCCGCGCCCGCCGGCCGCCGCGCGCGCGAAGAGCGTGACTCCCGCGTCTCCAACTGGGCCACCCCGGAAGAGCTGGAACAACTGGCTGGCCGCGCCGCGCGCATCCGCGCCCGCCATGAGGCCGCCCAGAAGCAGCCTGAGCCCGCGGTTCCTGAAGTGACCCAGGCGCCGGAGCCTGTCGCGGAAACACCGGTCGTGGAAGCTCCGGTTATCGAGACCATCGAAGAGTCCGTCAGCTTCACTTCCGAACCGGTTGCCGAAGAACCCATCGTAGCCGAAGAACCCGTCGTTGCCGAAGAACCCATTGTGGAAACTCCGCTGGTGGAAGAACCCGTTGCCGAAACGCCCATAGCCGAAATCATCGAACCGCCGGCCGCGGAAACTCCCGCCGTCGTGGAAGAACCGCCCGTCGTCACACCGGAACCTGTCGCTGCTACCCAGCCGGAGCCGCAACCGGAAGCAGTGCCCGAAGCCGAGCCCGTTCGCGTCAGAGTTCTGCCCATCTTTGAGCGCCAGCAGCTGGATCTGACCAGCGAACTGGCCCGGGTCAGCGGCGCCGAAGAGCCCGTTGCCGGGCAGCCGGCTGCCATCGTCGAAGAACCGGCCGCCGCCGTCACGCCCGGAGAAGCCGAGCCCGAACTCGCCTTCCTCTCCGTCCCTCCCGGAATTCACGAAGCCTCGATCCTCAACACCTTGCTCGAGAATCCCGCGCTGTTCAGCGGCGTGATCGTCGCCATCGGCATCAACGACTTTGAAAGCCTGAAGGAGAAGCTCTCCGGCGGCAACTCCCAGACTTTCTACGATTCCCTCAACCGCATGCTGGGTACCATTCTGCGTCCCGCCGACTTCGCCTGCCAGTTCCAGGAAGACGAGATCATCCTCCTGTTCCCCGGCGAAAGCGGATCCTCCGCGCAGCGCCGCCTCTTCCAGGTTTCCGAGAAGCTCTGGGACTACCAGCTCCGCTCGCTCGGCCACCTGTCGGTGATCTTCAGCTGGGGCGGCATGGAAGTGCGCGTCGAAACCCTGGCCGAAGCCGTCGCCTCCGCCCGCGAGCGCATGTACCAGACCAAGCGCAGCCGCAAGTCGCCGGTCAGCATCTCCTCCAAAAAGGTCGTCAACGGCTAACGCTGCTGCAGCAGCGCTTCGATCGCTTCCATCGCCTTGCCCGCCTCCACCCACTTGCCTTGCGCGGAGTTCTCGCGGTAGCGCCTTAGCTGCTCGCGGATCTGCTCCACCCTCGGATCGGGCGCTCTTCTGGCCTCCACCGGAGCCCCGGCCGCCTGCGGCGTGGGCACCGGCTCTGTAGCTCGGGACACCGCCGGCATTCCCGAGATACGGGCTAGCGAGGCCAGCGCCTGATCGTAGTCGTTCTCGTAGATCAGCTGATCGCCCACCGCCAGCACCACCTTCTTGAGCTGCGGCATCCGCGCCTCCGACGCCTGAATGTAGATGGGCTCCACGTAGAGGAAGGTGTCCTCGACAGGCAGCACCAGCATCTGCCCGCGCAGCACTTGCGAGCCTTGCTGGTTCCACAGCGTCAGGTCCTTCGAGATGTTCTGGTCCTGGTTGATCCGCGCCTCAATCTGCATCGGCCCGAAGATGAGCGCCTGCTTCGACAGTTGCAGGAAATGCAGCTCGCCCAGCGATTCCCCGTCGCAGCGGGCCACCATCACGCCGATCAGGTTGTCCTTGTTGCGCGGCGTGAAGGGCAGGATCAGCAGGAACTCCGGCTCCTTTTCGCCCGGCAGCGTTGCCACCACGTAGGTGGCTTGCACGGTCTGCGGACGGCTCTCCTGCCCGTAGATGTTGCGCGCGATGTCCCAGACGTCCTCCTTGTTGTAGAAGGCCTGCGGGTCCGTCATGTGATAGGTGCGGTAAATCTCGGCCTGCACGCGGAAGAAGGTTTCGGGATAGCGGGCATGCTTGCGCAGGCTGGCGGGCATTGCCGAGGCCGGCTTCAGCAGCGTCGGGAACAGCTTCTGGTAGGAGAGGATGATCGGGTCGGCGGCGTCGAAGATGTACAGATTCGCGTCGCCGTTGTAGGCATCCACGGTCGCCTTCACGGAATTGCGGATATAGTTCAACTGCCCGGTCTCCTGCGCCCCGAAGCGTTGCGAATAAGGGTGCGCCGTTGAGGTCGTATATCCGTCCACCGTCCATACGAGGTGACCCTCATCGGTCAACACCAGGTACGGGTCGTCGTCCCAGGTGACGAACTCGGCCAGCGCCGCCAGCCGCCGCCGGATATTACGCCGGATCATCATCCGGCTCTCCGACGTCAGAATCGAGGTCAGCAAAATGTTGGGGTCGGCTTCGCGCACGGCCGCCATGAGCCGCACCAGCGGCGAAGAGATCGGGAAGCCGCCCGTACCTTCGTAGCGTGTAAACACACCGGTATTGCCTTCCGGGTAGCTGAACTCCTTCTCGCCCGTCCGCACGAACACCGGCTCATGCACCACCTCGCCGTAGTAGATCTCCGGCCGCTTGAGTTGCAGACTCTCGGTCAGCACCTTGGTGGGGGCGTCCTGGACGAACAGGTTCGGCAATCCATCGGTGGTGATGCGGTTTGCCTCCGCCATCACCATGCCGTAGCCGTGCGTGTAGATGAAGTGCGGGTTGATCCAGCGCGTGCGCGCGTCGGGCAGCTGGCGGATGTCGAGCTCGCGCGGCGTCAGCAGCATCTGCCGCAGGTTGCCGTTGATCACGTAGCGGTCGACGTCGCTGTCGGCGAAGACGTAGTAGGGACGCAGCGCCTGGATCTGCGTCACCGTGTCGTGGAAGGCGCGCCAGTCCCACAGCCGGACGTTATCGAGCAGGGGCTTGTGCTTGGATTGATCGATGCGCGCCTCCATGCGCGCGGTGAACTCGGCCTCCTTCACACGGCGCGTCAGTCCGTAGGCGTGCCTGGTGGCCTCGATGTGCTTTTCAATATAGGGCCGCTGGATGGAGATCTCGTTCGGCCGCACGTACAGCGCCGACACCGCGCGCGGCACGATCGCCTGGAGCGCCAGCACGCCCGCCAGTCCGATCAGCCAGCGCCACTTGCCCGCCAGCACAGCGGCCGGAGCCAGCAGGCACCCGGCGATAATCGCCCATTGCAGCGGCAGGCGGATCTTTTCATCCACGTAGTCGACGCCCACCATGAAGCCGTGCTCGTTCATGAGCATTCCGTAGCGGTCCAAATAGAACTTCGCCGCCATCGCCAGCAGGAACACAACGACGGCGCCCCTGAGGAACTTCGACTCAAGGCCGCCTTCCAGCCGTAGCACACGCAGGTCGATCTCCCCGGTCTGTTGCATTTGCGGGAGGCTGTCGCGAAGTTGGACCAGCCGGGCCGAAAGCCAGTAGATCACCGCCGCGCCGAGCGACACGGCCAGAAAGTACTGGCGGATCACGTTAAAGAACGGCAGGTCGAACAGGTAGAACGGCAGGCCCTTGGAGAAGACCGGGTCCTGCCACGGCGCAATTTCCGGATTCAGCCCGCGGCTGCCGAAGAAGCGGATCACCGCCCAGGTGTCGATCGTCGCCGAGGAGATAAATATACCTGCCAGGAGAGCAATCAGCGTCCCCACGCGCGCCACAACCGGCATCGACCGCATGCGCCCGCCGCTGAACTTCAGCCCGCGCGCCAGCGCGATCCAGAACACGGCGAAGGCCAGCAGCGACGCAGCGGCAACCGGCGCCACGCCATAGGCAAGCAGGCTCAGCCAGACCGCCACTTGGCCCATCTCTTTCCACCAGTGGTACTCGATCACGGTGTTCGCGATCGTGCGCGCGCCGATCAGCAACAGGAAGAGGACAATCAGCAGATAGCGCCACTTGGAAGCGGTTCTCGTGCGTCCGGGAATCTCGGGATACATAGCTTTGACTATGGTAGCGGTCTTTTACTTCAGTTGCCCGCGGAATCGCCAAGCGCTGACCGCGTACAGCGCAACGGCGAAGACGGCGAGCGCCCCCAGCTGAGGCCACAACTCCGCCAGTCCGGCGCCTCGGAGCGACGGGAACAGAATCAGTACCAGCCCCATAGCGCCGGAGCCAAAGAACAGAGAATCGGAAAGTCCCGGGTTGTACCAGTGCCTCACGCGCAGCGCCAACGGCGGTTGACCCGCCGGGCGGAACGTGCGGCTGACCGCCTCGCCGATGTTTCTGACCAGCAGCGCCGTGTTCGATTCGGTTCCGTCGATCACCAACTGCGCTTCCACGCGCACGCCGCGTTTGAAGCCGCGCTCAAAGCCCGGCGGAATAATCAGCGCCGCACGCGCTTTGCCCGCGTCGAACATCTCGTCGAGAGTGCCGTCGGGGGGCGGCAGCAGTACGAACTTGTTTGTGGAGGAGAAGGCTTCCAGATAGGCCCGGCTCAGGCTTGAATTGTCCTGATCGATTACCGCGAGTTGAAGATTGCGGACATCGAAGTTCAGCGCCGTGCCGTAGAGCGCCATCAGCACTATCGGCAGCGCCGCCGCGATGCTTAGCGTCAGACGGTCTCGTAAGAACTGGCGCGACTCCTTCGCCGCCAGTGTCCGTAGGCGCTTCATGCGGCGCGCCCCCGCGCCGAGGCCAGCGTGAAGAAGACTTCGTCCAGGTTCGCGCCGCCGTGAGTTGTCTTCACCTCGCCGGGCGTTCCTTCCGCCGCCAGCTCACCCGCGACCATGAATCCGATGCGGTTGCACTGCCCGGCCTCTTCCATGTAATGCGTGACCACCAGGACGCCTGCGCCGGCGTCGGCCAGCCCGTGAATCATGCTCCACATCACACGCCGCGCGAGCGGATCGACGCCCGAGGTCGGCTCATCCAGAAAGATCAGGTCCGGCTCATGCAAGATTGCCGCTCCGAAGGCAACGCGCTGCTTCCAGCCGCCGGGCAGCTTGCCCGTGAGCAGCTTCTCCTGACCGGCCAGTTCGGAGATGTTGAGCACCCACTCGCGCCGCGCGCGCCGCACGGCATCGGGGACCCCGTAGAGGCGGATTACGGCATGAAAATCCTTCACCGCGCGGAAGTCGCCGAAGCGCTTTTCCAGACCCGCCGCCTCCAGCAGAACTTCTCCATCGAGCGGGCGGCGGCGCAGGTCGAACAAGCTGCGCTCGGGGGTGTGGCGCAGGCGGCGCAGCCGCGCCACGAAGGCGTTTTCGAGAGTAGGCTCGGAACGGCGGATCGCGCGCACTTCCACGCCCGCGCCGTCGAGGGTCTTCCGGATCTCCGCTTCCCCCGCCGCAGCACCTTGGACGAGCACGTCAAGCCGGTCGCCGAAACGCTGCACATCCTGAACCGCGGTGTTCGAAAGCGCTTCGCGCGCTGCGGCCAGGCGAGGCGTTTCCAGTTCCAGCCGGGTCCAGCCGAGACTCGAGCGAAAGTTGGCGGGGGTGTCGATTTCCAGTATCCGGCCGCGCTCCATCAGCGCCACGCGCGTGCATTTTTCGGCCTCATCCAGGTACGGCGTCGCCACCACGATGGTCATACCCTGCGCGGCAAGCGCCAGGAGGGCGTCCCCAAAGGTAGCCGACGAGGCCGCGGCTGGATCGGGCCGGCTCGCCTCCCGCGCTCGCGCGATGTCCCCTAACTGCCGCGAGAGGCCACGCTGCAGCTCCAGCGTTTGGGCCGCCGACTGTGCACGCAGAGCCTGCGCGAAGGCCACCGCAACTTGCATCGCCAGCAGCTCACGCGCGTTGTCGCGGATGGCAACCGCGGCCTGCGTGCGCGCGCGGCCGGCGCGGTTGCGCTCCACGACGCCCCAGTTGAAGACGTTCTGGGTAAGCAAGGCCCTGGCGTCCATGCTTTGAAACGGTCCGACGCGGGAGGGCGCGAACGGAATGTCGATCCCCATGGCGCGCAGGTTTACTGTTTGCAGGGTGTCGTTGAGCGAGAGGTTCAGCTGTGGCATAAGCGCCGAACGCAGCTGATCCGACTGTGCCTTGCTCTGATCGAGCTGCGCTTCGGCGCGGGCGAGCGCGCGGCTGCTACGGAAGGCGATCTCCATGGCTTGATCGAGCTGGGTTTCGCGGGGATCTCTGGACGCGTTTCCGCCCGCAGCGTTACGGCAAGCATAAGCGCGAGCAGCAGCCTCATGCGGCCTCCCCGTTCTCGGCCTGCGCGCGGAAGCCGGCCGCGGCAAAAGCGATGAGGCAATCGATGGCGTGGTTCGGGTCCAGGTGGCCTGCCGATTGGCCGGCCGCCATCTCCAGATCGGCGCGGTGCGTCCAGCTATGCACCATCGCCCCGATCACGAAGGAAAAGCCGAGCCAAATCTCTCTTTCCGGTACGTCCGGCAAACTCTTTCGCAGCGCGGCGACGAAGCGGTGCGCGACGAATTCAAAGCGCTCGATCAAAATGCGGCGGAGCTTCGGGTCGGGCTCCGAGATCATGCGCCCGGCGAACCGCATGAAGGATGGCGAGGCAGACAGGAAACGAGCCGTAGGCGCGAGGAATGCTTCAAGGACCCTCTCGACGGAGAGCGGCTGGCCGCCGGCTTCGGCTTCAAAAGATTCGAGCAGCCGCAACCGTTCTTGGTTGATCGGATCGGTGTGGCGTGCGAGGACGGCAGCCAGCAGCCCTTCCTTGGAACCGAAGTGGTAGTTGACGGCGGCGAGGTTGGCCTTGGCGCTTGAGGTGATGTCGCGAATGGAGGTGGGGTGGAAGCCTTTGTCGCCAAAGAGAGATTCGGCGGCGTTGAGGAGACGGGCGACGGAGTCATCAAACGACTGTTTCATATAAACGTACGTTTCAATCATACGTTCATTCTTCACGTCAGTCAATCCCCTTCTCTAACTCAACATGGCATAATGGTCTACTGCTAAACAAGGCCGCCCGCCATGCATCAGCACAAGCTGGAACTATCGGCCCCCATCCATCCCCAGGAAGAGCGGATGGAGCGCATACGCTACTTCGGTTTCGCGGCCGTGGTCGGCGTGCTACTGCTGCTGAACCTGACGGGTACCTTTAAGTACGTCTACGGGATCGACACGGCGGCGATCCTGACGATGCTGGCAGGCTACCGCACCTTTTACAACGCCATCAACGGGCTGCTGGAGAAGACCATCTCGGCGGACCTGGCCATCGTCATCGCGGTGATCGCGGCGCTGTCTATTGGGGAATACCTGGCCGCCGCCGAGGCGATGTTCATCATGCTGCTGGGCGAGGGGCTGGAGGGCTATGCGGCCAAGCGCACCTCCACCGCGATACAGCGGTTCGTGGAGCAGATGCCGCGGCGAGCGCGGCTGTTACGAGATGGCGAAGAGGTGGAGGTGGAGGCCTCGACGCTGCAGGAGGGCGACATCATCGTGGTGCGCGCGGCCGAACGCATCCCGGCCGATGGAGTGATCGCGACCGGCGAATCCAGCATCAACGAAGCGGCGATCACGGGCGAATCGGTGCCGCGCGACAAGCAGGCCGGCGATGAAGTCTTCTCGGGCACTCTGAACGGCCACGGGCTGATCCATGTGCGCGTGACGCGCGCCGGGGATGAGACGACGCTGGCTCGCGTGATCAAGCTGGTGGAGCAGGCTCGCGAGCGGAAGGCTCCGGTGGAGCGTCTGGCCGACCGTTACGCGAAGTACTTCGTGCCGGCGCTGCTGCTGGCCGGCGCGGGAACCTACTACTTCACGCAGGACTGGCTGCGCACGGTGGCGGTGCTGATCGTCGGCTGCCCGTGCGCGCTGATCCTGGCGACACCGACGGCGATGGTGGCGGCGATCGGGGGTCTGGCGCGGCGCGGGATCCTGGTGCGCGGCGGGACGGTGCTTCAGGAGGCAGCGCAACTAGACACGATCATTTTCGACAAGACGGGCACCGTCACCGAGGGCCGCTTCGAGATCATCAAGCTGATCACAAGCGACGGCAATGAGAATCGCGTGCTGGAGCTGGCGGCGGCGGCCGAGTCGGGCTCCGATCACGTGCTGGCGAAAGTGATTGTCGAAGAAGCCCGGCGGCGCGGATTGCGGATTGAGCGTCCGGATACGGCGCGGATTCTGCCGGGACGCGGCGCGGAATGCTCGATCGATGGGCGTACGGTTCGCGCGGGCAGCGCGGCGTTTCTGGCCGAGCACGGCGTACTGGGGTCGGAGCCATTGCTCGAAGAAGCCGACCGATTGGGCGCGACCTCCGTATTGGTGGCCGAAGATGGGCGGCTGGAAGGAGCGGTGCTGCTGCGCGACCGCATACGGCGCGGAATCAAGGAAGCGGTGCATGAGCTGGAACACCTGAATCTCACGCACCAAGTGATGCTGACCGGCGACCGGCGGCGCGCGGCCGAGGCGATTGCGCGTGAGGTGGAGATTCCGAACGTGGAGGCCGAACTGCTGCCGGAGCAGAAGCTGGAGCGGATACGGCAGATAATCTCCCAAGGCCGGCACGTAGCGATGGTGGGCGATGGGGTGAACGATGCCCCGGCGCTGGCGGCGGCGCATGTGGGCATCGCGGTGCACGGGGCCAACGACATCACGGCCGAGGCGGCCGATGTTGTCTACATGGGGGAATCACTCGAGAAGCTGCCGAAGCTGGTGGAGGTTTCCCGCGAGGCGGTGCGCACGGCGTGGCAGAACATCATCGGCTTCGCGCTGATCGTGAACGTCGTGGCGATCGGGCTGGCATCGAGCGGCATCATGGGTCCGTTGGGCGCGGCCTTTACGCACCAGATCGCGAGCTTCCTGGTGATGCTGAATTCGCTGAGGTTGCTGAAGATTGAGCAAGCGGCCAAAGCTCCGGGGAAGCGGGGCTGGCCGCGGCGGACGCTGGATCGCGCCAAGGTGTACGCCTCGCGCATTGATCCGAGCGAATGGTTCCACTGGCTGGTGGAGAACCGGCGGCGCTTCTATCGTCCGGCCGGTTACACGGCGCTGGCGCTGTTCCTCTTGAACGGCTTTTACATCTTGCAGCCGGAAGAGTCGGGCGTGATTGAGCGGTTCGGCAAGAAAGTGCTGCCGTACAAGCAGCCGGGGCTGCATTACAAGTTCCCGTGGCCGATGGAGACGCTAACGCGGTTGCAGACGCGGCGGGTGCGGGCGGTGGAGATCGGGTTCCGTTCCGGGCTTGAGGGTTCCGAGGCCGAGCCGGCGGCGTATGAGTGGAATGTGCAGCACCGTTCGGGCCGGTTCCAGCGCAAGCCTGAGGAGTCGCTGATGGTATCCGGCGATCAGAACATGACGGAGCTGACGGCTACTGTTCACTACCGGCTGGTGAAGCCCGACGATTATCTGTTCCGGCATCTGGATGCCGGCGCCACGGTGCGGGCGGCGACCGAATCGGTGGTGCAGTCGGTGATCACGACAACGGCGCTGGACGAAGTGCTGACTGTGAACCGGCAAGCGGTGGAGCAGCGGATTCACAAGGAGACGCAGGCGCGGCTGGATAAGTATGAGACGGGCGTCGAGGTTCTGCATGTGAAGCTGCTGGACGTGCATCCGTCGCTGGAAGTGGTGGACGCGTTTCGTGACGTCTCGGGCGCCTATGAAGAGAAGAACCGGCTGATCAACGAGGCCGAAGGATACAGGAACGAGCAAGTGGCGCTGGCGCGCGGTAATGCAGCGGCGCGACTGCGCACTGCGCAGGGCTATTCGACGGGCCGCAAGAACCGCGCGGCGGGCGATGCCAGCCGCTTCACGCAAGCGGAAGCGGCCTTTCGTGCCGCGCCCGGGCCAACCGAAACAAGGCTGTACCTGGAAACCATGGAGGAGGTGCTGCCTGGCAAGAAGAAGATGATCGTCGATTCCGGACGCGGGCGGCGGCATCTTTATTTGATTGAAGACGGCGTGGAGATCGGGCCCGGCATGTCCGGGATGATCGCGCCGCCGCAGCCGAGGATCCCCATGGAGGATCGGGAGTAACCATGCATCAACACGCCCACGATCACCACCATCATGACCACGATCATGATCATCATCACCCTGATGACGAGCCCAAAGCGCCGCGCGACTGGAGCAGGTACCGTCCAGCGCTGTTCGCGCTGCTCGCGCTCCTGTTTCTGTACCGCAGCTTTGTGGTGGTGCGCGAGACCGAGTTCGTCCTGATGACGCGGTTCGGCCAACCGGTCTACACGATCGCGAATGCGGGGCTGCACCTGAAGTGGTTCTTCGACAGCGCGAGCATTTTCGATAAGCGGCTGCGGATCTACAATCCGCGGCCGAGCGAGTTTCTGACGCGCGATAAGAAGAACCTGGTGATTGAAAGCTACGTGGCCTGGAAGATTGAAGACCCGAAGCGGTTTGTGGAGACGGTGGGCGATCCGCTGGCGGCGGAGATGCGGCTGCACGACATCGTGTGGAGCGGACTGGCGGCGGCGCTGGGCACGCATGATCTCGAATCGATCATTTCGGCGAATGTGGAGGCGGTGAAGGCGTCACAGATGCTGGATTCGCTTGCGGAGCTGACGGGGCGCAAGGCTCTGGAGCAATACGGGCTGCGCGTCGTGGACGTGCGGATCAAGCGTTTGAACCTGCCGGAACAGAACAAGCAGAGCGTCTTTGCGCGCATGAGGGCCGAGCGCGAGCGGATCGCCCGGCAGTATCGCGCCGAAGGCGAAGAGCAGGCGCTGAGCATCCGCGCCGATGCGGACCGGCAGAAGGAAGAGATCCTCTCGGCTGCCTATAAGGAAGCGGAGAAGACGAAGGGCGAGGGCGATGCCGAGTCGACGCGGATCTACAGCAATGCCTATTCGCGCAATCCGCGGTTCTACAAGCTGCTGCGGACGCTCGAGTCCTACAAGAAGATCTTCGATGACAAGACCACGGCGATTCTGAGTTCCGATTCCGAGTTGCTGAAGGTGCTGATGCGAGGCGAGAACGCGCAATGACGCTGATCGGCGAAGAGCGGCCGGTGCTGGTTCAGGTTCCGACGGAGCCGAAGCCGGGCTTCGAGTGGACGCGGCGGCGGAAGATCGCCGCGGGCCTGGCCGCGCTGTGGGTATTGAGTGGAGTCTACATTGTGGCCGCCGATCAACAGGCGGTGGTAACGCGGCTGGGCAAGGTGGTGGAGCCGCGCGTGATGCCGGGCATCCACATTTCCCTGCCCTGGCCGATTGATCAGGTGACCAAGCTGAAGGTTCGCCAACTCCAGCGGCTGGTTGTTGGCGGCGCGCCCGGGGACAGCGTGCTTGGCCGCAGCCAGCCGCTGCAGTCTCAATTCCTGACCGGCGATCAGAACATCATTCACCTGCGTGTAGCGGTGCAGTATTCGGTGGGCGTGCCGGCCGAATATCTGTTCCAAGCCGAGGATGTCTCGAAGAGCGTGGGGTCGATCGTGGAGTCGGAAATCGCGCGGCGGATCGCGAATCATACGGTGGATTCGGTGCTGACGACGGAGAAAGCGGCGATTCAGGAAGAGGTACGCGGAGCGGCACAGAAGCTGATCAACGATTATTCGCTGGGAGTGCTGCTGGCGAGCGTGAACATCGAGCAGGCATCGCCGCCGCCGGAAGCCGCAGATGCGTTCCGCGACGTGGCTAGCGCACGGGCCGATTCGGCGCGGATCGTGAACGAGGCGCAAGGTTACGCGAACGACGTGATTCCTAAGGCGCGCGGCGAGGCGCAGACGATGTTGTCGGCGGCGGAGGCCTACAAGCAACGCAAGATCAACGAGGCTCAGGGCGATGCATCCCGCTTTACGCAGGTGGCCGCTGAGTATGCGCGGGCGAGCGAGGTGAACGGGCGCAGGCTGTACGCCGAGACGATGGAGGTGATCCTGCCGCGGATCAAGAAAATGTTCGTCGACAGCCGCGGGAACCTGGATCTGACGATACTGCGGCGGGGCGAGGAGCCGAAGAAGCAGTGACGAAGCAGCGGAAGGCGCAACTGCTGACCGGCCTTATTATGGCGGGGGCGCTGGCCTTTGTTATGCTGCGCGCGACCAACCGTCCGGTGACGGACCTGATTCCGGTTGCGGCGCAGCCGAAGGCAGATCCGACCCCGCAGGATGCGATCTACGCGATGCTGGACGCGGCACGCGAGGGCAACGTGCAAGCCTATCTTGCCGCTTACACCGGACAGATGGAGACGTCCCTGAAGCAGAGCATCGCCGAGCAGGGCGAGCAGGCCTTCGGGCGATACCTGAAGGAGACGAACCAGCCGGTGAAAGGGATCGCGATCACTGAGCCACAGACGCTGACCGAGAGCCAGGTGAAGGTGCGCGTCGAGTATGTGTTTCAGGACCGCAACGAGATCCAGTTTTACTACCTGGAGAAGCAGGGCAAGGAGTGGAAGATCGCGCGGCTGGACGCCGCCGAGCGGATCAAGACGCTGGTGCCGTATGGGACGCCGGTGCAGTAGACCACCGATCGTCACCGGCCGCGGGTCCAAACGAGAGTGCCTGAGCGGCCAGGATCACATCAATGTCCAGTCCTTGACGTCAGCAGTTGGCCGCCCTATTTGCCGCGCTCTGGCCCAGAGAGTTGCCGCCAACTGAAGTGCTTCGTCTGAAAGCGGAAGGTATCGACCGGGCGCTGTTAAGAACGAGAAAGCGGCTCACGGAAAGAGCAGGCGGGCACCGGTAGCCGCACGATGGGCATGCATCGCTCTCTTGAACTCGGCGACGTCTTCATCGGCCTCCCGCAGCTTTTCTGGGTCGGCCGTTGCATCTTGAGCTCTCCAGGCAGCAAGGAGTTCAAGCGTAGCGTTGTCCACTGAACTTCCTGGCAAGGAGAGCAGTGGCTCATTTAGCGGCCTGGATGTGGTTGGCTGCTTCATTTACCTCACTACTCTCCAATCTTACCGTAGGGCGGGATTACGTGCCGCCACGTTGCTAGATGCAATGTTTCAGAATGCGAGGCGCAGCGCCATCTGGACCTGGCGCGGGTTGCCGACAACGCTGGTGATGGTGCCGGCATTGGGGTTGCCGATGCTGGAGTTCGGCAGGTCGAACTGCGGCGTGTTGAACAGGTTGAACATTTCGGCGCGGTATTGGAGCTTGAAGCGCTCGCTTAGCTGGAAGTCCTTGAACACGGAGTAATCGAAGTTGACGCGGCCGGGTCCGTAGAGGATGTTGCGGCCGCCGTTGCCGAAGGTGAACTGGCGCGGAATGCCCCAGGCGGCGTCGGCGCGGTTGAAGGAGGTGTCGTACCACAGCGCGGGGTCCTTGGTTCCCGAGAGTTCGCCGGATTTGAGACGCTCGGGACGGCTGCCGCCGGCGTTGGAGACGGAGGTGGCTAGCGTGGGGGTGAACGGCAGGCCGGTTTGGGAGGTGAAGATGACGTTCATGGCCCAGCCGCCGATGACAGCGTCGGCGAGGCGGGAGTCGAGGTTGTACTTACGGCCGCGACCGATCGGGAGGTCATAGTTCATCGAGTAAGTGAGCCGGTGGCGAATGTCGAAACCCGAGTTGCCGCGGTCGCAGCGGCGGCAACGGCGGTCCTGCGGAATGGGTCCGTTGTCGGCGCCGCCGAACGCGTTGGCGACATTGTCGATGGAGTGGGACCAGGTGTAGGCTGCGAGGAAGCCGACGCCGTTGTTGAAGCGGCGTTCAAAGGAGGCCTGGAGCGAGTGGTAGGCGGAGAGGCCGTCGGAGACGTTGTAGCTGGTTCCGACGACGAGCGGCGCGATGCCGATCAGCGGGCGCCGCGGGCCGGGCGCGCCGGGACCAGGCTCGGGCTGGTTGACGTCGTAGCTGGTGTCGAGCCGGCGGCCAAGATTGCCGACGTAGCCGAGCTTGAGGACGGTGTCCTTGGGCAGCTCCTGCTGGAGTTGGAAGTTGAACTGCTGCGTGTAGCCGGACTTGAAATTAGGATCGACGGCGAGCATCGCGCCGACAGGGCGGTCGGCGACGGCGGCGAAATCGAGATTAGTACCTCTACATTCAGATCCTGCGCGAAGCAGGCAGGAAAAGCAAATCAGGCAACGCGGCCGTAGGCCAGTTGCGGGATGATTACCAGTTCCCGGAGTTTGAGCCCAGCGGCGAGAATGTCCTT
>Ga0194120_10000263_pt1 | contig 95566 bp, 94 predicted proteins | sample TA2MahCa65mmetaG_FD_148642 | JGI IMG/M metagenome (GOLD analysis project Ga0194120, IMG submission 148642) | Freshwater microbial communities from Lake Tanganyika, Tanzania - TA2015019 Mahale Deep Cast 65m | ecosystem: Environmental > Aquatic > Freshwater > Lake | place: Tanzania: Lake... | reverse complement strand
GCCGCGTCCAGCGCCCGCAGCGCCGCGCGCCGCGCCAATGCCGCCGCCCGTCCCGGGTGTCGCCAACGGTCGGGCCGCACGCTGATTTCGATCACGGCGTGCCTCACGTCCCCGGCTTGGCGGCGTCGCCGCGCTCGGCATAGGCCTCGATCACCCGCGCCACCAGGGGATGGCGAACGACGTCGGCGGCGGTGAAGCGGACGAAGGCGATGCCGGGCACGCCTGCCAGCAGCTCGACCGCCTCGACCAGGCCCGAACGCTGCGAGGTCGGCAGGTCGATCTGGCTGGGATCGCCGGTGACCACGGTGCGCGAGCCCTCGCCCATGCGCGTCAGCAGCATCTTCATCTGCATCGGCGTCGTGTTCTGCGCCTCGTCGGCGATGACGAAGGCATTGGACAGGGTGCGGCCGCGCATGAAGGCCAGCGGCGCGATCTCGATCTCGCCGCGCTCGATGCGCTTTTGCACCTGGTCGGCCGGCAGCATGTCGTGCAGCGCATCGTAGAGCGGCCGCAAATAGGGATCGATCTTCTCGCGCATGTCGCCCGGCAGGAAGCCCAAGCGCTCGCCGGCCTCGACCGCCGGCCGCGACAGCACGATGCGTTCGACCCGCCCCTCCAGCAGCATCGCCACCGCCACCGCCACCGCCAGATAGGTCTTGCCGGTGCCGGCCGGGCCGAGGCCGAACACCAGGTCGTGGCCGGCCAGGCAGCGCATGTAATGGGCCTGGTTGGGCGAGCGCGGCGTCACCACCCGGCGCCGCCCACGCAGCACCAGATCGGGAATGTCGAAGTCGAGCTGCTCGCCCTCGGCCGGACGCGCGCCCTCGGCCATGCGCAAGGCGCCGTCGACCGCGCTGTCGTCGATCTCCTGCCCGCCCTTGAGGCGGCGATAGAGTCCGGTCAGCACCGCGCGCGTGGTCTGCTGCAGCGCCGGCGTGCCGCCGATGGCGATGACGTTGCCGCGGGTCGACAGCGTCACGCCCAGGCGCTGTTCGATCCGCGCCAGATGCCGGTTGTGCTCGCCGTAGAGACGACCGACCAGGCGATTGTCGTCGAGTTCGAGCGTCAGCGGACGCGCTTCGGTCGCTTGGTCCTGGCGCTGTTCGCTCATGCCGCGCGCTCCGCGCCCGCGCCGATCGGAACACCGGCCAAGCTGACCGGGCCGATGCCGGCGATCTCCACTTCCACCAGGCCGGGCGCTGCGATCGTGGCGTGGACCGATTGCATATAGGGGCTGCGGCCGATGCGCTGGCCAGGATGGCGGCCGGGCCGGTCGAACAGGACTTCGAGCGGCCGGCCGACGAAGCCGCGATTGAAGGCCTGCTGCTGTGACTGGATGAGGGCGTTGAGGCGGACCAAGCGCTCGTCTTTCGCGACCGCGGAAATCTGGTCCTCGCGTGCGGCCGCGGGCGTCCCCGGCCGCGGGCTGTACTTGAAACTGTAGGCCTGGGCGAAGCCGACCGCGGCGACCAAATCCAGCGTCGCCTGGAAATCGGCCTCGGTCTCGCCGGGATGTCCGACGATGAAATCCGAGGATAGCGCCAGATCCGGCCGCGCCCGGCGCAGCCGCTCGACTTGCCGCAGGTAATCGGCGGCGGTATGGCGCCGGTTCATCGCCGCCAGCACGCGATCCGATCCCGACTGCACCGGCAGGTGCAGGAACGGCATCAGTTTGGGTTCCTCGGCATGGGCGCGGATCAGGTCGTCGTCCATGTCGCCGGGATGCGAGGTGGTGTAGCGGATGCGCTTGAGGCCGGGGAGAAGCGCGAGGCGCCGGATCAGCGCGCCGAGCCCGGCGACCCCGCCGTCGCCCGCCGCGCCGTGATAGGCGTTGACGTTCTGACCAAGCAGGGTGATTTCGAGCGCGCCCTGGTCGATCAGGCGGCGCGCCTCGTCCTCGACCGCGGCGACCGGCCGCGAATATTCCGCACCGCGGGTGTAGGGCACGACGCAGAAGCTGCAGAACTTGTCGCAACCTTCCTGCACCGCGAGGTAAGCGGAAAGCCCGCGCCGCCCGGGCGGCGGCAAGCGATCGAATTTGGGTTCGGGCGGGAAATCGGTCTCGATCCGGGCGCGGCCGTTTTCGGCCAGCATGGCCGGCAGCCGGTGATAACTCTGCGGACCCACCACCAGATCGATCGCCGGCTGGCGGCGCAGCAATTCCTCGCCCTCGGCCTGGGCGACGCAGCCGGCCACGGCAATGGTCAGATCCCCGCCGGCCGCGCGCCGCTCGGCCTTGAGCAGGCCGAGCCGGCCGAGATCGGAATAAAGCTTGTCGTCGGCCTTTTCGCGGATATGGCAGGTGTTGATCAGCACCAGATCGGCCGTCTCGGCGCGCGCGGTCGCCCGATAGCCCAACCCCGCCAGGATGTCGGCCATGCGGGCCGAGTCGTAGGCGTTCATCTGGCAACCATAGGACTTGATATGGAAGGTCTTGGCCAATGCCCGGGGCCGCCCGCCGATCCGCGTCAGCTCCGCTTGGCCGGTTTCTTGCCGGCCAGCGGCTTGCAATAAAGTTCGAGACGATGATCGATCAGCCGATAGCCCAGGCGTTCGGCCACCGCGCGCTGGAGCTTCTCGATCTCGTCGTCGCGGAATTCGATCACCTGGCCGGATTCGAGATCGATCAGGTGATCGTGGTGCTCGCGACTGGCCTTCTCGTAGCGCGAGCGGCCGTCGCGGAAGTCGTGACGTTCGAGGATGCCGGATTCCTCGAACAGCCGGACCGAGCGGTAGACCGTGGCGATCGAGATGCCGCGGTCGACCGCGGCGGCGCGGCGATGCAACTCCTCGACGTCGGGATGATCCTCGGATTCCGACAGCACGCGGGCGATGACCCGGCGCTGGCCGGTCATCTTCATTCCGCGCTCGAGACAGAGCTGCTCGATCCGGCTCAGCTCCGGCTTGGGCGAGCGACTTGCCATGGCTGCAATGAACGCAAGGAAGCGGCCCAAGTCAAGCGCTTGACGGGTGAGTGCCGGGGCGCCACAACCGCGTCATGGGCGCGCGCCGCTTTCTCGACATCACCGCCGAGGTCTGTCCGATGACCTTCGTGCGGACCAAGCTGATGATCGAAGCCATGGCCAGCGGCGAAGAGGCCGAGGTGCGCCTCAACGCCGGCGAGCCCTTGCGCAACGTGCCGCGCGCGGTGATCGATTCGGGCCACGCCGTGCTGTCGCTTGCGCCCGAGAGCGGCGATGCCCAAGGCATCCACCGCCTGGTGCTACGCAAGCGCTAGCCTGAGGACCTGGGCGTCGATGCGCGCGCCGGCCCGGGCGTAATAGGCCTGGCGCCGACCGACTTCGGAATAGCCGAGACCGCGATAGAGCGCCAAGGCCGCCGAATTGTCGATCGCCACTTCGAGGAACAGCGATTTCACCCCGAGCGCCTGGGCCTGCAGCGCCATGCGCGCCATCAGCGTACGGCCGAGACCGCGCCGACGTGCCTCGGGCGCGACGCCGATGGCCAGGATCTCGCCCTCGTCGGCCGCCTTGCGCCACAGCGCGAAACCCAGCGGCGGTTCGCCCTCGACCAGGGCGAACACCGAGGGCTGGCGCAGCGTGGTCCGCACCGTGGCGGCCGACCAGCCATCGGGAAAGCAGGCGGCATGAAGCGCGCCGATGGCGGCGGCGTCACCCATGATGCGCGGCGGACCAGGTTACGGCCGGCGCACGCAGATAGAACGGCGCCGGCGGCGATTGCGACGGCACTGCGGCGAGAGCGAGCCGCGCCAAGGTCGCCGCATCGACCCGACGCGGTTCACCCGTGCCGCCGAGAAGGCGAGAGGCCGGCCCGATCGGCACGCAGCCCGCCGGCAAGACTGCCGCCTCGGGCCGCACCACGGCAGGCTGGGTCAATGGACGACGCTCACCGTCGAAACATTGCAGGTAGATCTCGCCGCGTCCCGCTTCCAGCGCCACCGCCACCGCTGTCGAAGCCGGCGCGCCGGCCGCCAAAGCGGCGAAAGTGGTGAGGCCGATCGCGGGTTTGCCGGTCGCCAGCGCCAGTCCGCGCGCGGCGGCAATGCCGACGCGCACGCCGGTGAAGCCGCCCGGTCCGGTCGTCACCGCCAGCCGGTCGATCGCAGTCCACGCCAGCCCGGCGGCGAGGCGGGTGGCTTCTATCGCCGGCATCAGCCGCTCGGCCTGATCGCGCGCCGGCGGCTCGACGGTCTCGGCCAAGACCTGCCGCTGGTCGACGATCGCCACTGACAGCGCCTCCAATGCGCAATCGAACGCCAATACGATCACAGCCGCGCTTCTCCCGGTCGGATTTTCTCCTTAGCATGGACCGCGCCATGCCGCTTGTGCCGATCGCTCCGCCAGCATTCGATCTCGATCTGGCCATCGCCTACGCCACGTCGGACAATTTCACCGGCAGGCCGGTCTATGCCCGCGCCGCCGCCTTCCTGCATCCGGACGCGGCCGCGGCGCTGGGCCGCGCCATCGATCTCGCCAAGCCGCTGGGCCTGCGTTTCCGGTTGTTCGACGCCTTCCGGCCGAGCGAGGCACAGTGGGTATTGTGGCAACACACTCCCGATCCCGGCTTTTTGGCCGATCCGAGGCGCGGTTCGCCCCATTCGCGCGGCGTCGCGGTCGACCTGACGTTGATCGACGGCGGCGGGCGCGAACTCGACATGGGCACGCCGTTCGACAGCAACCGTCCCGAATCGCATCACGGCGTCGGCACCATCGGTCCCGCCGCGCAGCGCAATCGTCTTCTCTTATTGGGCCTGATGACGGCGGCCGGATTCGACTTCTATCGCAATGAATGGTGGCACTATCAGCTGTTCGAGGCCCGGCGCTATCCGCTGCTGTCGGACAGCGCGGCCGCGACCGGGCTGATGCCCCCGGCGACAGCGGCCGCGATTCCGCGCTAAGATCGGAGCGATGAGGGCGCTTTTCGGAATTGCGGCGTGTTTGCTGACGGCCGGCGCGTGGGCGGCGGACACGGCGGCGGTGCTGGTCTATTTCCGTTTCGGCAAGGATCGCTCGCCCGGCGCCAGCGTCACCATCGAATCCTTCGAGCGCAATCTGGCGACCATCGCCCAGGGCGGCTATCGCGTCGTGCCGCTGGTCGAGGTGGTCGCGGCCCTGCGCGGCGGACCCGCGCTGCCCAACAAGGCGGTGGCGATCACCGTCGACGGCGGCTACGCCACGGCCTATCGCGACGGCTGGCCGCGGCTGCGCGCGGCCGGGCTGCCGGTGACGGTGTTCGTGGTGCCGGAATTGCTCGATCGCGGCGGCGATGCCTACATGTCTTGGTCCGAGCTCAAGGTCATGGTCGCGGCCGGTGCCGGGGTCGGCGTCACCCAGCAGATCCCCTTGCGCGACGGCGAGGCGCTGGCGCGCCGCAAGCGCGACATCGAACAGGCTGCGGCGCGCATCAAGGCCGAAACCGGCGCCGCCGTCACGCTGTTCTCCTTTCCCGGCGGCGAGTTCAGCCTGGCGACGCGCGAGGCGATCGAGCGCGCCGGCTTCGCCGCCGCCTTCGGCCAGCACACCGGTCCGGTGCATCCCGGCGCCGATCGGTTCGCGCTGCCGCGCTTTCCGGTGACCCAAAGCCTGGGCGACGGCAGCCGGCTGACGCGGCTGTTGGATTCGGTGCCCTTGCCGATCGAGGACCTGATTCCGCTCGATCCGCGACTGGGCGACAACCCGCCTTGGCTGGGGTTCACCGTCCAAGGTCAAACTGCGATCGAGCGCCTGACCTGCACCTCGGCGCACGAAAGCCAGCCGCTGACGGTCGAGCGGCTGGGCGATCACCGCTTCGAGGTGCGGATGTCGCGGCCCTTCCCGCCCGGCCGCAACCGCGTGGTCTGCACCGCGCCCGGCCCCGGCGGCCGGCTGCGCTGGCTCGGCCTGCCGTTCTTCGTCGGTTAGGGCATGATCGGTCCGTCTTGAACCAAGCGGTTCAAGACCGATCGCGGATCATGCCCTCGCATCCCGCTCTGGACCGCGATTCACGGTTCAAAGGGAGTCGCGACCGCGATACCCTATGAACCGATCGCGGTCTAGGACCTCACGACTTGAGGTCGATGACCGATTTGTACATCTGGTCGGCGGTGGTCAGGATGGTCGAGTTGAAGCTGTAGCTCTTCTGCACCACGATCAAGGTGGCAAGCTCGTCGGCCAGATCGACATTGGACTGCTCCAGCGTGCTGCCCACAATCGAGCCCGAACCCAATGACACCGAGAGCGGATTGCTGATCACCGGCTCGCCCGATTTGGCGCTTTGCACCCAGCTGGTGCCGCTGACGGCGTCGAGCTGATCGGGTTCGACGAAGGTGGCCACGCCGATGCGCGCGATCCGCGTCCGACTGCCGTCCGACAACTCGGCCATGACGTCGCCCGAGCCGTCGCTCTTGATGACGATGTCCTCGACCGTCAGGTCGAGATTGCCGTCGGTCCGGGCCAGGGTCATGGTGAAACCGGGGACGGTGTTGCCGTTGGCGGTGACGCTGGACATGGTAACCGCGACCGTGCTGGCGACGGCGCCGGTGTTCCAGGTCACTCCCAGGTTGAGCGAGGTGAGCGGGAAGGCGACCGTGGCGGTGGTGCCGCCGTTGACCGTCGCCGTGCCGTTGCTGGCCGTCGCCGACACGGTGTAACCGGTCGCGGTCGAGGTCCAAGTCAAGTCGATGGTGCGCTCCGCACCCGCGGAATCGAGCACGGTCAGGGCATTGTTGAATTGCGTGCCGACGGTCTTGGTCGCCGGGTTGGGAATGTTGCCCGAGCCTTCGGCGGTGGTGGTGGCCGCCTTGGGCACGGCGATCGTATTGAGGGTGGCCTTGACCGTGGTCAGGGATCCGACCGTGGTGCCGGAGGTGACCGAGCTGTTGGTCGCCTTGTAGCCCTGCAGGAACAGGCCGGCGCCGTTGATCAGCTCGCCGTCGGAATTGGCCTCGAAGTCGCCCAGCCGCGTGAAGAAGGTTTGGCCCGTGCTGTCGGCCTTGGTGTTGACGACGAAGAATCCCTTGCCGAGGATCGAGGCATTGGAGGTCTGGGTGACCGATTTCAGCTCGCCTTGGACCTGGTTGTAGCGCTTGGTGTAGCCGGCCACCGAAGTGGTCTGGAAAGCGGGCTTGCCGCTTTCCCGCATCAGGTTTTCGAAGCGGACGTCGGATTTCTTGAAGCCGTTGGTGGTGGCATTGGCGATGTTGTCGCTGATCGCCGACAAACGCTCGTTCTGGCCCATCAGGCCGTTCAAACCGTTGACGAACATGCCGCCGAACATGCGTTCGCTCCGGGTCTTGGTCCGGACAGGCGCGATCGGCCGCCGGACGGATTGATCCGCAGCCTTGCCTTCAAGACGCATGCCAAGTCGAAATCCGCGGAAACCCGAGGCTCAGGGCCGCCATCGGCGGGCAGAAACCGGCCTACTGGGCAACTCCTGCCGGGCGCATCGCCTAGACCGCGATCGGTTCATAGGGAATCACGGCCGCGATTCCCTATGAACCGTGAATCGCGGTCCAGAACAGGATACGAGGGCATGATTCACGATCTGTCTTGAACTCTATGGTTCAAGACAGATCGATCATGCCCTAGCGGGTATGGGCGTAGCTGCCCGACAAGGCGACGTTGCCCTTGCACTTGCAGGGGCCGGTGTGGGTGAGGTCGACGCTGCGGGGATGGAACTGCATCGACAGCCGGCAGCGCGACAGGCGCTCGTCGAACACCGCCACCCCGCCGGCGACATTGGCGGTGCCGTCGATGGCGCAGCGCCGCTGGGCATCGCCGTCGGGCACCCGGAAGATCAGGATGAAGTCGATCGACCGCGGCTGGACCGAGGTGATCTTGAGCGTGGTGCCATCGGTGCGGACGTAGTCGCCCAACTGCGGTTCGGCCGCGGCCGCGGACTGCGCGGCCAAAAAACACAGCGAAAAAACGACGCCGAGACGGCGGCGGTTCAAGACTTCGGGTCCAGCCGGCGCCTTGGCGACCAGGGCTTGGCGATGGTGACCCGGCGCAGGCCGAGTTGCTGCAGCGCCTCGACCACGTGGGCGTCGCGCGGGCCCCTTTCGCCCTCGGTCGCCCTGGTCAGCTTGCGCGACAGTCGTGCCCGCAGATCGGCCGCCTGGCCGATCTTGCGCCGCTTGCCGCCCGGCAGCGCGTCGAACACCAGCCCGGCCAAGGTCAGATCGGCCGCCTCCTCGGTACGGATCGCGCGCTCGATGGCGTGGCCGACCGGGCTTGATTGGCCGAGCACGGCATAGGTCGATTTGGCGAGGATCGACAAGGCTTTGTTTTGGGAGACTGCAAAGGTCATCGCGCGACTCCAGGGGCGTCCCGCTTCCATACTGGCAAAGCCCGCATTGGGCCGCAAGAGGCGCCGGTTGCCGAGCCCCGGCGCGGCGTCTATAGGGGTGAGGCCATGCTCGAGGAAAGCCGATTCGTCCGCCTGGCGAGCGGATTCATCGATCGCGCCGCCGAGGCGATCGAGGACGCCGCCGCCGACCGCGCCGAGGTCGACTTGCAGGGCGGCATCCTGACCGTGGCGATCGAGGGGGTTGGCCAGTACGTGCTCAATCGCCATGGCCCGATGCGGCAATTGTGGCTGTCCTCGCCGCGCTCGGGCGCCAGCCATTACGACTACGACCAGGCTTCCGGCCGCTGGCGCGACAGCCGCGGCGGGCCGGATCTTGCGAGCCGCTGGCGCGAGGAATTGGCTGCCGCCGGCATCGCCGTCGCCCTGGATTGACGCGATGAGCGAGTCCCCACGCCCCTCCAGCCGCCGGGTCGGCCAATTGCAGGCGCTGTGGCCCTGGCTGGCGCCCTATGGCGGCCGCGTTTTGGGCGCGCTTCTGGCGCTGGTGGTGGCGGCGGCCTCGGTGCTGACCATCGGCATCGCCATGCGCCGGATCGTCGATCACGGCTTTCGCGGCGAGGACGGCGCCTTCATCGATCTCTATTTCCTGGCGCTGTTCGGCATCATCGCCGTGCTGGCGATCGCCACCTTCACGCGCTTCTATCTCGTCACCTGGCTGGGCGAACGCATCGTCGCCGACCTGCGGTTGGCGATCCATCGTCGCGTGCTGGCGATGTCGCCGACCTTCTTCGAGACCACCAAGGTGGGCGAGGTGCTGTCGCGCCTGACCGCCGACACCACCCTGATCCAGACCGTGATCGGGTCCTCGGCCTCGGTGGCGCTGCGCAATCTGTTGACGTTCGCCGGCGCGACCGTGCTGTTGGCGATCACCTCGCCGCGGCTGGCGATGCTGATCGCGGTCGTGATCCCGCTGGTGGTGGCGCCGATCGTGCTGCTGGGCCGGCGGGTGCGCAGCCTGTCGCGCGAAAGCCAGGACCGCGTCGCCGACGTCTCGGCCCGCGCCGCCGAGACCTACGGCGCGATCCAGACCGTGCAGGCCTTCGGCCACGAGGCGATCGAGCTGCGCGGCTTCGCCCAGCGGGTCGAAGGCGCTTTCGGCGCCGCCTTGCGGCGGGTTGGCGCGCGCGCCTGGCTGACGGCGCTGGTCATGCTGCTGGTGTTCGGCGCGGTCGATTTCGTGTTGTGGAGCGGCGGCCACGACGTCTTCTCGGGCCGCATGACCGGAGGCGAACTGGCGGCGTTCGTGTTCTACGCCGTGCTGGCCGCCGGCAGCCTGGGCGCCCTGTCCGAGGTCTGGGGCGATCTGCAGCGCGCCGCCGGCGCCGCCGAGCGCATTCTCGAACTGCTGGCGCTCGAACCGGCGATCGCCTGCCCGGCCGATCCCCTGCCCATGCCGACGCCGGCCAAGGGCGCGATCGAAATCGCCGATCTGACCTTCCGCTATCCCAGCCGGCCGGACGAGCCGGCGTTGAGCGACTTCGCCTTGCGCGTCCGGCCGGGCGAGACCGTGGCCCTGGTCGGCCCCTCGGGCGCCGGCAAGTCGACCGTGTTCCAGTTGCTGCTGCGGTTCTATGACCCCGAGCGCGGCACCATCCGGCTCGATGGCGTCGACCTGCGCCGGGCCGATCCCGCCGCGCTGCGGGCCCGGTTTGCGCTGGTGCCGCAGGAGCCGGTGATCTTCGCCGGCTCGGTGGCCGACAACATTCGCTATGGCCGGCCCGAGGCCGACGACGCCCAGGTGCGCGCCGCGGCCGAGCAGGCCGGCGCCGCCGAGTTCGTCGCCCGGCTGCCCGAGGGCTATGACAGCCAGCTGGGCGAACGCGGCCTCAGGCTGTCGGGCGGCCAGAAGCAGCGCCTGGCGATCGCGCGGGCGATGCTGCGCGATCCGGCGGTGCTGCTGCTGGACGAGGCCACCAGCGCGCTCGACGCCGAATCCGAGCGCTTGGTGCAGCAGGGCATCGAGACGCTGATGCGCGGCCGCACCACGCTGGTGATCGCGCACCGGCTGGCGACCGTGCTGCGCGCCGGACGCATCGTCGTGCTGGAGCGCGGCCGCATCGTAGCCGAGGGCGACCACGCCGCGCTGATGCGCCAGGACGGGCTTTATGCCCGCCTCGCCCGGCTGCAATTCGATCTCGGCCGCGAGGCGGCGGCAAGCTAGCGACGCGGAGGTGCCGATGACATCCGTCCAGACCTATCGCTACGGCGCGCTCGGCCCGGCCGACATCGCCGGCAGGACCGGCCGCGAGATCCTGCAGGCGATCGTCGACGGCCGGCTGCCGCAGGCGCCGATCTCGGAGACGCTGTCGTTTTGGATCGTCGAAGTCGCCGAAGGCTTCGCCGCCTTCGAGGGCGAACCCGGCCGGCATCTGCTCAATCCGATGGGCACGGTCCATGGCGGCTGGTCGCTGACGCTGATCGACAGCGTCGGCGGCTGCGCCGGACATTCCTTGCTGCCGGCCGGCGCCGGCTACGTCACCATCGAGACCAAGGTCAATTTCTCGCGCCCGATCGGCCTCGATACCGGGCGGGTGCGCGCCGAGGCGCGGGTGGTGTCGCCCGGCCGCCAGATCATCTCCTCGGAAGCCAAGGTCCTGTCCAAGGACGGCAAGGTTCTGGCCCACGGCACATCGACCATCATGGTGATGGGCGGAGCCAAGTAGTGCAGAGACTCGACCTCAAGAACGGCCGGCACCTGGCGTATCGCGATCAGGGTCAGGGTCAAGCCCTGGTCCTGGTCCACGGCTCGCCGGGCGAAGGCCGCGCCTGGGCGCGGGTTCTGCCCCATCTCGAGGGAAAGTTCCGCATCGTCACGCCCGATCTGCCGGGTTATGGCGAGTCCGATCCGGCGCACCTCCCCGGTACGCAGGCCAAAGCCGCGGCCATCGCCGCTTTGATCCGCGCCATCGGCCAGCCGGTTTGGCTGTGCGGCCATTCCTATGGCGGCAATGTGGCGCTCCACGCCGCGCTGGAAGTTCCGGAAGCGTTATTGGGCCTCGGGCTGTTCGAGCCGGTGCTGATGCGGGCGCTCGAATTGGCGGGCGAGCATGTTCGGCTGGCGGCGGCCCGGCAGTTCTTCAGCGACTACATAGCCGAGGTCGAATCGGGCGCGCCCGACGCGGTCGGCACGATGATCGATTACTGGTTTGGCCAGGGCGCCTATCGCCGCTTGCCGCCCAAGGTGATCGAAAGCCTGCGCATGGGCGCGGCGCGCAACGCCTTGGACGTGCGGGCGGCATTCGCCGAGACTCTGACGCGAGATGACATGGCGGCGTTTCCGGTTCTCGCCCGCATCGTCCATGGCGACGCCGGTCCGCAGACAGCGCCCGCCATTGCCCGGGCGCTGCGGCAGTTGCTGCCGCGGGCCGCGCTGGCGGCGATCCCGGGCGCGGGTCACGGCATGCTCGACAGTCATCCGGCCGAGGTCGCGGCCGAGATTCGAGCCTTGACGTCTAGGGCATGATCGATCTGTCTTGAACCATGTGGTTCAAGACAGATCGTGAATCATGCCCTCGCATCCCGCTCTGGACCGCGATTCACGGTTTGCATGGAATAGCGTCCGCGATTCCATGCAAACCGATCGCGGTCTAGTGGACGCTGACCGGCTCCAAATCGTGTTGGCGGGCGGCAGCCATGGCGACGATGCGATCCGAGAACACGCCCAGTCGTTCGCCATTGGCGGCGTGGACCGCGAATCCCGTCCGGCCGTCGACCGCGATCGGGCGGATATAGGCCAGGAACGGCGTGCCCAGCGCCAACAGCGCCTCGGGCGTGATCCGGCGGATGTCGAATTGGGGTTTGTCGTTCATGCCGACCTCCCGCGCCCTAACCGGCCGAGCCGTCGCGGATGGGAACGATCCGCGCGGTCGGCCGCGCCTTGGGTCTTACCAGAGTAATGGTTAACAGGCCGTTATCGAGCGCCGCGCCTTCGACTTCGATACCCTCGGCCAGGACGAAACCACGCTGGAACTGCCGGGCGGCGATGCCGCGATGGAGATAGACCCGACCTTCCTCTTCGGATTGCTTGCCGCGCACGGTCAGCTGGCTGTCCTCGATCGCCACCGACAGCTCGCCGGCGCGGAAGCCGGCCACGGCCAGGACGATCAGGATGCGATCCTCGGCAATCTGCTCGACGTTGTAGGGCGGATAGCCGTCGTCGGCGGATTTGGCGACGCGATCGAGCATGCGCTCGATGTGATCGAAGCCGAGCAAGAGCGGCGAATTGAACGGCGACAGGCGCGACATGGCGTCCCTCCTCCGACGAGCGAGGTCACATCCGGCGGCCCCGAAAAGGCACCGCCGATGGCGCCTTACTTAGGTTGGATAGACCGGCTTTCAAGCCCCCTTGTCGTCAATGGCTACGAACGCCGCTGGGTTCAATATTCGTATGCCGCGCCAAGGATCGAGCGCCAGCAGGTCCCGGTCGCTCGATACGATGAAGTCTGCTCCGGCCGCCAAAGCCAATTCCAGATACTTGTTGTCTTTAGCGTCCCTGCAATCGGCAATCCGAATCGAAGGCTCGACCGTCAGCGCCGCAGTGGCCAATAGATCGAGAAGGCGCTCGATCGTCTCGGCATCGACGAAGGGCCGAAATCGTGGTCGTGCCAAAACGGCGCGATATTCGGCTTCGACCGCCGGCGACAGACAAAGGATGTGTTTGGACCGCGCCAGCGACAAAGCGCGTTGCGGAACGGAATCGGACTTCAGAACGGCACCGACCAGCGAGCTGGCGTCAATTACGACCTTCGGCATTGTAGGCCGCGATTTCGGCTTCGACATCGCGATCGGTCAGGCCGCCGGCCCGGGCGCGGCGCTTGACCTCCGCCAGCATGGCGACCAAAGGATCCGTCTCGTCCGCGCCGGGTCGGACGAGTCGACTGACCAGCCGCCCGACCCGTCGACGGCGCTCCTGATCGGACAGCGCGGCGGCGGCCTCGGGCGATACCGGGATCGCAACCATAACCGGATCAGCCATGTCTTGCCTCGGTCGAGAACCGATCGACGCTAGCACATTTCGCCTGATCAAGCCCCAGTATCGCCCACCGCCTCGTAGTCGAGGCGCTCCTCTTCCCACAAATGGGCGTAGTCGACATGGGTCCAGTTCTCGAACCAGGGTCCGCCGCGGGTCATGTGCACCACCTTGGGCGTGCCTTCGGCCGGCGGCTTGGACCAGCCTTCCAGCCAATTCCAGGTCTCGGGCAGGGCGCCGATCTGCTCGTCCTCGAGCCATTGGAAACGGTGCAGAAAGGCACCGCTCTCGCGGTTGACCAGCTCGGGGGTCAGCGCGCGATTGGCGGGATGGCCGCAATTCCACAGCACCAGCGAGGACCAGTTCTTGCGCGGATAGACGGTCTGCTTCTTGCCGTCCATCTTCCACTGCTCGGGCGGGCGATGGTCGTGATGGACGCACATCGCGGCATAGCGATCGTCGATCCGCTTCAGCAGATCGGCGACGTCGGCCAGCCACAAGAAGTCGCAATCGAAGAACAGCGCCCAGCCGCGATACTCGCGCAAGGCCGGCACCAGGAACCGGGTATAGGTGAACTCGGTCGATTGCAGCGGATCGGGGGCGCGGGCGTAAAGGCCGCGGGCGCGCAGATCCGGCTGGCGCAGCGCCTCGACCGACAATTCGACCGTCGAGCGGCGAATCAGCGAATGCCGCGCCACGCGAAAGGCAATATCCTCGCGCGAATCCCAACCGATATAGACCGGAAACGCCATCACCCCTCCGCTGCCAATTCGGCGCCGAGCTGCGCCATGACCGGCGCCCAATCGCCGGCTTGTGCCTGGCGGAACAGCCGCACCGAGCGATACCACGGGCTGTCCGCGCGCCGCTTGAACCAATACCACAAGGCGCCCGCATCCAAGAGCACCCAGCACGGCTTGGCCAGCGCGGCGGCGACATGGACGGTGGTGTTGGACACCGAGATCACCCGATCCAGCGCCGCGACCTGGGCGGCGAAACCGTCCATATCGGAGAGCGCGTCGATCTCAGGGTCATGAATCAGCTCGATTCCGTGCTGATCGCGCAAGGCCGCGCGATCGGCCGCGGTGTCGCCGTATTGCAGATCGATCCAGATCGCCTCGCGCGCCTTGAGGATCGGTCCCCATTCCGACAGCGGCGCGGATTTGGCGCCGCCAAGCTGCTTGTTGACGCTGCGCCAGGAGATGCCGATCAGCGGGCGACCGCGATCGCCGCCGTAGCGCGCCCGCAATTCGGCGACGCGTGCGGGATCGGCGGCGATGTGTCCGGCCCGCGGCCGGAAACCGGCGGCATCGGGCCGCAACATGGCGCCGAGATCGCCCAGCGCCGCCTGGGCCGCGATGTCGGCCGCGAGCAAACGCGCATCGGGCGGATCGGAGGCGGCGACGAACTCGATCTCAGGCAAGGCGCGGCGAAACAGCGGCACCAGCCTGGGCGCGCATTCCACCACCGGCTTCGGCACGCGCTCGGCCAGTTCGGGCAGCAAGCTGCCCCACAGCAGCTCGTCGCCGATGCCCTGTTCGCCCCAGACCAGAAGCCGCCCGGCGGCCAACGGCTTCCCGTCCCAGGCCGGCTGCGCAAAGGGCCGCCGCGCATAGCCGGCCGCGCCGGGATGGAAGCGCAGCGCATAAAGTGGCCAGCCTTCGGCGTACCGCTCCGAACGCAGCAGCGCCACGCCCAGATTGTAGCGCGCACGGCTGTAGTCGGGCCGCAGTTCGAGCGCTTTCCGGTACCAATCGATCTCGTCCTCGGTGCGGCCTTGGACCATCATCAGCGTGCCGAGGTTGAACAGGTTCTCGGCCGATCGCGGCTCGACCGCCAGCGCCGCGCGGTAACCCGCCTCGGCCAGGTCGAACCGCCCGCCGGCCTGATCGATCGCTGCCAGGCTGTCGAGCGCGATCGGATCGCTGGGGGCCAAATTGAGGGCCTGCAAGGCGGCATTGCGCGCTTCGTCATGGCGACGCTCGGCGCGCAGGATTTGGGCCAAGCCGGTCCAACCCGCGGCCAGCGACGGATTCAATGCGACAGCCAACCGATACGCCGCCATCGCCGCCGCGGCGTTGCCGAGCGCGGATTCGGCATGGCCGAGATTGAGCTGCAATTCGGCATCCTTGGGTCCAAGGCGTGCCGCCGCAGCAAAGGCGGCGCGTGCCGCCACCATGTCGCCCGTGAGCCGCCTGGCATGTCCCAGGATCGACTGCGCCGGCGCGAAATCCGGCAGCCGTGCCGCCGCCCGCTCGGCCACCGCCAATGCTTCGGCCGGCCGGCCCGCGTTCAGCGCCGTAAGCGCCGCGTTCAGCAGCGCCGCCCCTTGCGGATCGCTCGGCCCCGCGCCCGTGGCCCGTGCCGCCCGCCGCTCGCGTCGGTTCATGCTCTCAGTCGCCGGATTCGATCGGTACGCCCGGATCGTGCTTGGAAGCCCGCAGCGCCATGGCGCTTTTGACACCACGGACATTGGGCGCGGCGGTCAGCTTGGTGGTGACGAAATTCTGATAGGCGTCCCAATCGCGCGCCGACACCTTGAGAATGAAATCGGTCTCGCCGGCCAGCATGTAGCCCTCGCGCACTTCGGGCCAGCCGGCGACCAGCGCCTCGAACGCCTTGAGATCGGCCTCGGCCTGGCTGTGCAGGCCGACCATGGCGAACACCGTCACGCCATAGCCCAGGCGCTCGGCATCCAGTTCGGCGCGATAGCGGCGAATGTAACCGGTTTTTTCCAGCGCCCTGACCCGCCGCAGACAGGGCGGCGGCGATATGCCCACCGTCCGCGCCAGGTCGACATTGGTCATGCGACCGTCGGCCTGCAGCGCCCGCAGAATGGCGCGGTCGGTGCGATCGAGTTTGCTGCCCCGCATGGCCGGTAGACTTAATCGTTCGAGCCGGTTTCGGCAATATTATTTCAAATTGCTATCGAAATCGCGACCCCGCCGTTCTATATAATGAAACCGAAGCTGCGGTTCGGAAGGGAGCCAGAATTGCCCCATTTCGACATCGTCAACCGCGAGACCCTGACTCGGCTGATCGAGCGCGCCTTGGGCGACAAGCCCGTGCTCGACGCCGACAGCGAGGAATTGCCCGCGGTGCGACGGCCCAGCGCGCGCAAATGGGTCAACAAACGCTTCGGCAAGGCGGTGCAGGGCGATGCCGAGTTGCTGTGGCCGTTCACGCCCACGCTGGCCGCGACCCATCCGGTGCCGGAATGGGCGCTGCGCAAACTCGATCGCGGCGGCGAGCTGTGGTGGTTCCCCGAACACGACGACCGCCCGGCGCGGCGCGCCTTCGAGGCGCGGCTGGCGCGCCTTGCCGGCTGGCTGATCGCGCTCGAGCAGGTCGCCGATGCCGCGATCGACGGCTCCGATCCGCTGTTCAAGCGCAAGGAAGAGGACGCGGCCTTCGCTCGCCGCCAGCTCGACCATGTCGGCAAACAGACCCTGGATCAGGCCGAGGCGGCGGCGGGCGAATGGGATGCGCGGCTGTCCAAGCGCCTGGCCGAGCGCGAACCCGGCGGCGATGTCGCCGCGGTGCAGGTGTTCGGCAACGGCTGGGCGGTATTGCGGATGAAGACCGCGCGCGCGTTGGATCGCGAAAGCGATTTCATGGGCAACTGCATCGGCCGCGGCGGCTACGACAAGCTTTTGGACGCCGGCACGGACCATTTCTTTTCGCTGCGCGATGCCGCCAACCGCCCGCATGCCACGCTGCAGTTCAAGCGTGGTCGGCTGTTCGCCATGCGCGGCCGCGCCAATCATTCGGTGGCGATCGGCTACGGGCCGTTGATCGCCGCCTTCCTCAACGCCGTCGGCAAGTCCCCCGATGGCACCTCGACCATCAAGTCCGAATTGACCGAGGCCGGCTTGTTCTGGGACGGCAAGCGCTATGGCGGGTTCGACGCGCTGGCGACCTCGACCCGCAAGCTGGCCTCGGGCGCGTGGCTCAAGCAGCTCGACCGCAATTTCCGCATCGAAGGCTGGGGCGGACGCATCGAGGCCTACTGGAATCCGGACGGTACGCTGCACGTCACCCAGGGACTCAAGACCGGCCTGCGCCACGTCACTGCGCTGCTCGACTCGTTCGACGGAATCTCGCCCGATGGCGAGATGACCGAGGCGATGCTCCGCCAGGGCTGGTATCGCGAACGCGGCCGTCATCATTGCGTCGCCGACCGCCTGCCCTCCGAGCGGCGCGAGGTATTCGCCGATGGCGATGCGATTCACGAGGGCAGGCTGGGGGACGGCCTGCCGCGGCTGTTGGTCTATGGCCGCCGCGGCCAGGCCCTGGCGCTGTTCGCCGCCGGGCGCGATGCCAGCCATCGGCTCTATGCGCTGGGCCTCAAGCCCCAGGACGGCGACGCGGCGCTGTCGGCCAATCTGGCGCGGTTCCTGACGCGCGAGGGACTGTTTCTGGCCGATGCGGGGCTGGCGGCGAAGATCGGCGTGATGTGGTCGCGCGCCGAAAAGGCCTGGCTGACGATCGGCGACTTCGTCGAGCGGGTTAATCGCCGGGTGATGACTGACGATCTGCGCGTCCACGCCCTAATCGAAGGGCGTATCATCCGCTTCCGGCTGCGCTGGTACAGCCATGTCGTTGCCGACATCGCGGTCGAACCGGTCGGCGGCATGTCGCCCTTCCATGTCGTCGCCGCGGTCGAGCCGACCGCGGAGGCCAATCGCCGCGCCATCCTGATCGGCCTCAACGCGCTCGGCCTGCCGACCTTCCACGAACGCTTGGCCGAGGACTTCGCCTTCAACCGCGCGGCCCGGGTCTACCAAAGCAGCCGCGAATACGCCGCGTGGCTGCGTTCGCAAACCGCCGCGCCGACGCCGGAAACCGAGTTCGCTTGATCCTGCCCCGCTTTCGGGCGACAAGGCGCGCATGAGTCCCCGCGCCGAGTGCTGGATCCTGTCCGACGGCAAGGCCGGCCACGAGAACCAAAGTCGGGCGCTGGCTCTGGCGGTGGGTCTTCCGACCGAGATCAAACGGCTCGAGGTGCGCTGGCCCTGGCGCTGGCTGCCGCCTTGGTTGTGGTTCGATCCGCTCAACGCGCTGGCCATCGGCGGCGACGACTTGGTGGCGCCTTGGCCGCGCTTGATGATCGGCTGCGGACGGCTGACCATGGCGCCGCTGGCGGCCCTGCGCGCGCTTTCGGGGGCCTTTACGGTCGCCATCCAGCACCCGCGGCTGGATCCGGCGCGCTTCGATCTGGTGGTGGCGCCGCGCCATGATCGCCTCGCCGGCCCCAATGTCGTCGTCACCCGCGGCGCGCTGAGCCGGGTCAATCCCGGCCTGCTTGCCAGCCTGCCCAAGGATCCGCGGCTTGCGGACCTGCCGCGGCCGATCGTGGCGGTTCTGATCGGCGGCGCCAGCCGCGCCTATCGCTTCGGTGCGGCAAGGGCGCGCGATCTGGCCGAGCGGCTGGCGCGGCTGGCGGCGACCCAGCGCGTCTCGCTGGCGGTGACGTTTTCGCGCCGCACCGGCGAGGACAATGCCCGCCTGATCGCCGAACGCCTGGCCGAGACTCCGGCCTTCATCTGGGACGGCAGCGGCGACAATCCCTATCTCGGCATGCTCAAGGCGGCCGAAGCCATCGTCGTCACCGGCGATTCGGTCGCGATGCTGTCCGACGCCGCCGCCGCCGGCAAGCCGGTCTACATCTACGATCTCGACGGCGGCAGCCGGAAATTCTCCGACTTCCATCACGGCCTCTACCGCGACGGCGTGGCGCGGCGCTTCGAAGCCCATACCGAGCCGTTCACGGTGGCGCCGATCGACGAGGCGGCCATGGTCGCCGAGGCCGTCCGCCGGCGCCTCGGACTGTCGCCTTGATGGCGGAAGATCGCTCCGCTAGAACCACCCCGATCCGACTGCTAGGGTGAAAGCGATGGCGACGCGGCACGGCAAGCTCGTGATTTTGGGCTCGGGGCCGGCGGGTTACACCGCCGCCATCTACGCCGCGCGCGCCGGTCTCAAGCCGATCCTGATCCAGGGCATGCAGGTCGGCGGCCAGTTGTCGATCACCACCGAGGTCGAGAACTATCCCGGCTTCGCCCAGCCCATCCAGGGCCCCTGGCTGATGGAGCAGATGCTGGGCCAGGCCCAGCATTGCGGCGCCGAGATCGTGTTCGATACCGTCGCCGCGGTCGATCTGCGGCGCCAGCCCTTCGCCTGCACCGGCGATTCCGGCGATGTCTTCACCAGCGATGCCTTGATCGTCGCCACCGGCGCGCTGGCCAAGTGGCTGGGCTTGCCCTCCGAACAGATTCTGCAGGGCAAGGGCGTGTCGGCCTGCGCCACCTGCGACGGATTCTTCTTTCGCGGCAAGACCGTGGCCGTGATCGGCGGCGGCAACACCGCGGTCGAGGAAGCGCTCTATCTGGCCAATCTCGCCGCCAAGGTGGTGCTGGTGCACCGCCGCGATTCGCTGCGCGCCGAGAAGATCATGCAGGAGCGGCTGTTCCGCAACCCCAAGATCGAAGTCGTCTGGGACCACGCCGTCGACGAGATCCTGGGCCAGGACGCGGTCGTGGGCCTGCGCATTCGGCATGTGCGCAGCGGTGCCGCGCGCGAGATTCCGCTCGAGGGCGTGTTCATCGCCATCGGCCATGCGCCGACCACGCAGCTGTTCAAGGGCCAGCTCGACATCGACGCCGACGGCTACATCCTCACTCGACCGGGCACGGTGCGCACCTCGGTGCCGGGGGTATTCGCCGCCGGCGATGTCCAGGACAAGATCTATCGCCAGGCGGTTACCGCCGCCGGCACCGGCTGCATGGCGGCGCTGGAAGCGGAAAAATACCTGGCGGCGCTGGACGACGCGCGCGCCGCCGCCGAATAGGCCCAAGCATGGTCGGCGACGCCCACGGCCAACTCGACTGGGACAAGCTGCGGGTATTCCACGCCGTGGCCGAGGCCGGTTCCTTCACCCATGCCGGCGAGAACCTCGGCCTGTCGCAATCGACCGTCAGCCGCCAGATCGGGGCGCTGGAGGAAGGCCTCAAGGTCACGCTGTTCCATCGTCACGCCCGCGGGCTGGTGCTGACCGAACAGGGCGAGCTCCTGTTCCGCACGGTTCACGACGTCTTCGGCAAGCTGGCCATGGCCGAGGCGGTGCTGACCGATTCCAAGGAACGCCCGCGCGGCGAACTCAAGGTCACCACCACGGTCGGCATCGGCACCACATGGCTGACCAAGCACATCAAGGAATTCATGGACATGTTCCCGGAGATCACCGTCAACCTCTTGGTCGACGATCGGGAACTCGATCTGTCGATGCGCGCGGCCGACGTCGCCATCCGCATGCGCGAGCCGACCCAGCCCGACCTGATCAAGCGCCGGCTGATGACCATGCACAGCCATTGCTACGCCTCGCCGGCCTACATCAAACAAGCCGGGACGCCCCGCCAGGCCACCGATCTCGATCGCCATCGCATCCTGGTCTACGGCTACGAGGCGCCGGCGCCGATCGCCAACACCAACTGGCTGCTGACCGCGGGGCAGCCGGAAGACGCGCCACCGCGGACGCCGGTGCTGCAGATCAACAACGTCTATGGCCTGATGCTGGCCTGCGAATCGGGCCTGGGCGTGGCCTCGCTGCCCGATTACGTCGCCCATGCAAATAAGCGGCTGGTGCAAATCCCGCTCGACGTCGAGGGGCCGGTGTTCGATACCTATTTCGTCTATCCCGAAGAACTCCGCAATACCAAGCGCGTAATCGTGTTCCGGGATTTCCTGGTGCGGAAATTGGCGGAATGGCGCTTCTAGGGCATGATCGATCAGTCTTGAACCATGTGGTTCAAGACAGATCGCGGTCTAAGGGCCACCCCTTATTCCATGCATTATTACATGGCAGCTTAGCGCAACTGTCTGTGGTCGACCCGGCAACGCCACACTAATTCTTGTCTCGACGACGCCGATCTTCGGCGCCGAGAATTCGCGGTCCCGCCGCGAATTCCGGGGTAGCGGGGCCTCAGGCCAAGCTTTCCCCGTTACGTCTCCCAGACGTGAAGCCTCCCTGTAAACTTGAGCCGGGCCCCCGCCCGGCTCTTTTTTTCACCCGCGCAGCCGATCCAGCGTCGCCACCAGCGTGCCGAGATAGCCGCCGCCGAACAGCCGCACATGCACCAGAAGCGGATAGAGATTGTAGAGATCGCGGCGATGTTCGAAGAAGCCCTCGCGGATCGGTCGAAGCTCTTGGTAACGCTCGAAGAAAGCCCGGTCGAACGGGCCGAACAGCGTGCCGAAGGCCAGCTCGATCTCGGCATCGCCCTGGTAGATCGCCGGATCGATCGCGGCGACGACGCGTCCGCCGCGCGCCAGCAGATTCCCGGCCCAGAGGTCGCCATGCAAAAGCGATGGCCGGACGTCGCGGGCGATGTAGCGATCGAGCCGCCCGGCCAAGCGGTCGATGCGCGACATCACCTCGCGCGGCAGCCGCGCCTGGCGCGCCATGTAAAGCAAGCGCTGGTCGCGGAAGAAGTCGATCCAGTTTTCGGTTTTCGGATTGGGCTGGACCAGCGAGCCGATCACGGTGTCGCGCTCGAGCCCGAAACCCTCGACCGGCAGGTCGTGCAGCGCCGCCAGCAGCTCCGCCGCGTGACGCTCGCCGGCGGCGTCGAGCCGACCCTCGCCTTCGATCAGGTCCATCACCAAGAGGTCGTCGCCGGCGTGATGCACGCGCGGCACCGGCAACGGCGTCGCCGCCAGGCGCTGCAGCATCCAGCCTTCCAGCGCCATGCCGCGGCCCCGCTTCGCCGCCAGCGCCCGGCCGTCGGCCAAGTCGATGCGCTCGACCGTGGCCCATTGCCCGCCGCCGATGCGGGCGCGACGGACGATGCGTCCGCCTAGCGCCCCAATTGCATCGTCGAGGGCAGCCACAGCGCCAAGCCGGGAAAGGCGACCACCAGCAGGATGGCGATCCCCATCAGCACCATGTAGGGCAGCGCCGCGCGCTCGACCTCGTAGAGCGGCACGCCGGCGATCTGCTTGATCACCACCAGGTTCATGCCTACCGGCGGCGAGATCAGCGCCAGTTCGAGATTGATGGTCAGGAGCACGCCGTACCACACCGGATCGATGCCGAGCTGCTTCAGCACCGGCATCACCACCGGCGTGGTGATGAGGATGATCGAAATCGATTCCAGCACCAGGCCGAGCACGAACACCAGCGCCATCGTCGCCAAGAGGAACTCGATCCGGCTCAGCTTCCATTCCACCACCAGCTTCACCAGCCCGTCGGGAATGCCGAGCTTGGCCAGCATGAAGCCGTACATCGCCGCGCCGATGATGATCGCGAACAGCACGGCGGTGGTGCGGGCGGCATCGCCGGCGCCCTCCCACAGATCGCGCCAGCCGAAGCGGCGATAGACCACGACCGCGATCGCCGCCGCCCACAGCGCGCCGATTCCCGCGGCCTCGGTGGCGGTGAACACGCCCAGATAGATGCCGCCCAGCACCACCGGCGGCAGGGTCAAGGCCCAGAACGCGCGTCGCAGCGCCGCCGCCATCTCGCCCCAATCGGCGCGCGGCGGGCGGTTGCGCGCGCCCGAACGCCGCTCGCGCCGCCATTCGCCCCACATGCACCAGGCGGCGAAGATCGCCGCCAGCATCAGGCCGGGAAACACCCCCGCCATGAACAAAGCGCCGATCGAGGTGTCCGAGGCGATGCCGAACAGCACCATCGGCGCCGAGGGCGGGATCAGGATCCCGAGCGTGCCGCCGGCGGCGACCACGCCATAGGCGCCGCGCGGATCGTAGCCGTAGCGCAGCATCTGCGGCAGCGCCACGGCACCGATGGTCAGCGCGGTCGCGACCGATGAGCCCGAGACGGCGGCGAACACCCCGCATGCCGCCACCGTCGCCACGCCCAACCCGCCCGGCAAGTGGCGGGTGAAGACGTGGGCGGCATGATAGAGGTCGTCCACCACCTTGCCCCGCACCATGAAGGTCGCCATCAGCATGAACAGCGGGATCGCCACCAGCAGGTAGGTGTTGAGCTTGCCGAAGACGAACTCGCCCAGCGTGCCGAGCGAGCCTTCGGCGAACAGCAGCACCGCGCCGGAGAAGATCATCATGCCGGCGAACATCGGCAGGCCGAGATAGAGAAAACCGATCAGCAGCGCCAACAGCGCGAGGAAAGTCATTCGATCGACCGCGCCGCCTTGACGCCCTCGTCGGCCGAGATCGGGCGGCCGGCCACGATGCGCGCCGACTGCACCAGCGCGATCGCCAGCAAAAGCGCGCCGCCGATCGGTACCAGCGCCTGGATCGTCCAGACATCGACTGTAGCCAGGGTGTTGGACTTAATGCCGACCATCCGCGAAAACGCCACCATCTGCCAGCCCTGGTGCAACAGCACGCCGCCGCACACCGCCACGCCCGCGGCTCCGCCCAGCCGCAACGCGGTCAAGGTCCGGCCGCGGGCGCGCTCGAGCCAGAGATCGACCGCGACGTTCTCGCCCCGGTACTGCGCTTCGGCCAGCGCCAGCATCGCCGTCGACACCACCAGCCAGCCCGAGACCTCGTCCGCCCAGACCAGCGGCCGGCCGAACAGATAGCGCATCGCCACCGCCGCCACGACCACGGCGAAGGCCGCCAGGCAGGACAGCGCCGCCAGCCCGCGCCCGAGCCGCGCCAACCCGGCGGCCAGGCGATCGAGCCGGTCGAGCGCGCTCACAGCTTGGATATCAACTCCATCAGCTTCTGGCCGTCCGGCGCCGCCTTGGTGAAGGCCTCGATCACCGGCCGCTGCATCGCCGCCTTCCAGGCCGCGGTCTCGGCCGCGCTCTGGGCATGAATCGCCATGCCCTTGTCGCGCAGTTGGCCGACCGCTTCGGCGGCGGTGGCTTCGGTGATGGCGACCATCGCCTCTTCGCCGCGCTTGGCGGCGGCGGCTATCGCGTCGCGCTGGGCCGCCGGCAACTTCCCCCACCACGCCGGATTGACGAACATGTGGAAATAGACCGAGAAGTAAGGCGCGACGGTGCCGAACTTCTGCACTTCGTAGAAGCGTCGGCTGACCGCGGCCGAAAGATCGGTCAGGCCGGCATCGAGCAGACCCGATTGCAGCGCGTTGTAGACCTCGGGCGCCGCCATCGGCGTCGGCGCCGCGCCGACCGCCGCCAGGCCGGCATCCGAGATCGCGTTCAGCCCGCGGATCTTGACGCCCTTGAGATCCTCCAGCGTCACCAGCGGCTTCTTGCCCGAGGTGAAGATCGATTGGCGGGTGATGTAGTACCAGCCGACGTTCTTGACCCCTTTCTGCTCGAGCTTGGCCTCGAGCAGCTTGGCCGCCTCCGATCCCGGGAAGCGCTTGATGCGGTCCAGATCGGCGATCAGGTAGGGAATGGTGGTGATGTTCATTTCGGGGATGGTGTTGCCCCATTGGAAGTTGACCGACAGCGCCGCCTCGACCGCGCCGCGAGCGACGGCAGGATGGTTTTCGGCCGCCTTGAACAGCGAATCGTTGGGATGGATGGCGACCTTGACCGCGCCGGCGGTGGTCTTCTCGACATCGGCCTTGAAGCCTTCGAGCATCTTGTGCAGGTGGTGCGCGGTCGGCACCTGATGGCTGATGCGCATCTCGGTCTGGGCCAAGGCGGGTGCCGCCAGGACCAGCGAAGCGACGACGATCGATCGGAACATGGTGCCTCCCTCTTTGCGGCCGAACTTATGACAGGACGTCGGCATTGTCGAAATGCGCGCGGCGGATTTCGGCCAGCAGCCCGGCTGAGGCGGCTTCGATCAGGTCCAGCACGCGCTCGAAGCCGGCCGGCCCACCGTAATAGGGATCGGGCACGTCGCCCGCTCCGCCTCCGGGCGCGAATTCCAGCATCAGGCGAATGCGCTCCTGGCGGTGCTTGGGTGCCATCCGCCGCATCAGCCCGACATGACCGCGATCCATCGCCAAGAGGTAGCGAAAGCGATCGAAGTCGGCCGGCGCCAATTGACGCGCGCGCAGATCCGACAGATCGAAGCCGCGCCTGAGGGCATGGGCCTGGCTGCGCGGATCGGGCGGCTCGCCGATGTGATAGTCGTGGGTGCCGGCGGAATCGATCGCCATCCGCTCGGCCAGGCCGGCGGCGTGGACCTGACTGCGGAACACGCCCTCGGCCGTGGGCGAGCGGCAGATGTTGCCGGTGCAGACGAACAGGACGCCGATGCGCATGGCTGGCTTGATACCGGAATGCCGGATTGTCGCCAAGCGGCGCGCGGTATAGCGTGACGCGCGATGATGGATTCGCGTCTTTCGCTCCACCACATCGGCGGGCGCAACGGCGTGCGCGCCTTCCCGATCTGCGCTCGCTTCGAGCGCGATTTCGTCAGCGTGTTTCACGATGCCGATCCCGATTGCCTGCCGCAGATTCGGGACAACAACCGGGGTCTCGAATCGACCCTTCACGTATTGCCCTATTGCCTGTGGTCGCGGCCGGGGCGGGTCGATTTCCACATCGCCCGCGACCCCTATGCCAGTTCGATCCTGCCCTTCGATCCGGCGGCGGCGGGGCGCTTCGTGCATTTCGCCTGGGATCACGACTATGCCTTCGCCGAGACCATGCCGGCGGCCGAGACCCGCGCGGTCGAGGCGCTGACGCTGGACCAGGCGCTGGCGCGTTCGGCCGAAGTGCCGCCGCCCGATTTCCTGTCGATCGATACCCAGGGCGCGGAACTGGCCATTCTCGAAGGCGCGCCCGGGACGCTGGCGGGCGTGCTGGCGCTGCAGCTCGAGGTCTCGTTCCTGCGCCAGTACCGCGACCAGCCGCTGTTCGGCGAGGTTGCCGCCTGGCTGGCGGCGCGCGGCTTCGACTTCCTGCGCTTCACCGCCACCTCGGAAGCCTTGCGGCATCGCGTGCCGATCGGCCAGCGCGGCGAGAACACGCTGGTCTCGGCCGACGCCCTGTTCGCGCGCCGGGTCGAGACCCTGCCGACGCCCCCGGCCCGGGCCAAGTTCGCCTTCGTCATGATCGTGCAGGGGCATACCGATCTGGCGGCGGCGGCGCTGGATGGCCTGGCTGCCGCCGACCTTGCCGCACTGACCCCGCGCTACGTGCGCTTTCTCGAAGCCTATGACGCCGCACGCAAGTCTCATCCCGGCCTCATGCCCTGGACCTTCGGCGACAAATGGCCGGAAGACAGCGGCCGGCGTCGCTTCGCCGCCGGCGCCGAGGCCCAGGCCGAGATCGGCCATGCCCTGGTCGCCCGCCGCCGCGCCTATCTCGACCGCCTGCGCTCGCAGATGGACACCGTCAAGGCGTTGCTGGCCGAAGCGCCCTATGGCGTCGAGACGGTGCTGCGCGACAACGGCTTCGCCGATCAAGCCGAGACCCTGATGCGCCACCGCCGCGCCCAGACCGCCAGCCTGATCAAGGAATTGCAGGAAGGCCGCGTGTTTTGAGCAAGCCGGCGGAGGCGGCTTTCGCCAAGGCGGTCGAAGCCTGGCGCGCGGGCCGGCTGGCCGAAGCCGAGCGCCAATTCCGCCGCGCCCATGAAGGCCTGCCCGACCATCCAGCGGTGCTGCATCTGTTGGGCATCGTGCTGCATGCCCGCGGCAACACCGCGGAGGCGGTGCCGCTGTTGCGTGCGGCGATCGCCGCCAATCCGGCCGATCCCGAACCGGCCAATAATCTGGGCGCGATGCTGCGCGATCTCGGCCGCATCGACGAAGCCATCGCGGCATTCCAGTCGGCGGTGCGGCTCCGGCCCGACTACGCGGCGGCGGTGCTCAATCTCGGCCTCGCCTATCGCCTGGCCGAGCGCTGGCCCGAGGCCGAGGCGACCACGCGCCGCGCCCTGGCGCTGAACCGCGATTGGCCCGAAGCCTGGAACAATTTGGGCGCGGTGCTGGTGCGGCTGGCCAGGCCCGAGGAGGCGCTGGCGGCTTTCGAACGTGCCGCCACGCTCCGGCCCGACTACGCCGATGCGCTCAACAATGCCGGCGTGGCCTCGCGCGAACTCGGCCGGCCGGGGGAGGCGCTGGCGCGGTTCGATGCCGCGCGCGCGGCACGGCCGGACGACGTCCGCAGCGTCGCCAATCGGGCGGCCGCGCTGATCGATCTCCGGCGCCTCGGCGCGGCGCTGGAGGCCGGGCGCGAGGCGGTTGCGCTGGCGCCCGGCCTGGTCGAGGCGCGGGTCAACCTGGCCAATGCGCTGCGCGAGGCCGGGCGCGCGGCGGAAGCGGTGCTGGAACTGCGCCGGGCGCTGGCGCTGGCGCCCGACAATCCGGTGATCCATTCCAACCTGATCGTCGCCCTCGACCACGCCGCCGACGATCCCGCGCAAGCCGCACTCGGTCGGTCGGAATTCGCCGAGCGCTTCGCCAAGCCGCTGCGCGCCGGGTGGACGCCGCATGCCAACGACCGCGACCCCGGGCGCCGCCTGCGCGTGGGCTATGTCTCGGGCGATTTCAACGGTCATTCGGCGGCGCTGGCATTCAGCGCGCCGGTGCTGCACCACGATCCCGAGGCGATCGAAGTCACGCTCTATTCGAGCTCGCGCTTGGCCGACGAGACCACGACGCGGTTTCGTTCGGCCTGCGCCCGCTGGCGCGATGTCGCCTCGCTGGATGACGCCGCCCTGGCGACCCGAATCAGGCAAGACAGTATCGATCTGTTGATCGATCTTTCGAGCCACTCGCGCGGCAACCGGCTGCTGGCGTTCGCGCGCAAGCCGGCGCCGATTCAGATTTCCGCCTGGGGCTATCTCTCGGGGACGGGCCTTGAAGCCTTCGACGGCCTGCTGAGCGATCCGACCATGGCGCCGCAATGGCTGCGGGCGCACATCGCCGAAACGGTGATCGACCTGCCTTCGGCCTTCGGCTTCGAGCCGATAGCCGATGCGCCGCCGACCGACCGCAACCCAAGCCCTGGTCCGGTCTTCGGCAACTTCAATCGCCTGGCCAAGCTTTCGCCGGTCAGCCTCGATCTCATGGCCGAGGCGCTGCGTGCCGTGCCGGCGGCGCGGCTGCTGCTCAAGGACCGCGCCTATGACGAGCCGGAGCTGCGCAATTTCGTATCGGCGGCGCTGACCGCCCGCGGCGTGGCGGCCGACCGCGTCGCCTTCCTGGGCGGCGGCACGCGGGCCGAGCACTTGGCTGCCTATGCCGCGATCGATCTGGCGATCGACACCCTGCCGCAGAATGGCGGGGTCACCAGCTTCGAGGCGCTGTGGATGGGCGTGCCGGTGCTGTCGCTGGCGGGACGCATGGCCACGGGACGCACCACAGCCTCGATCCTGGCCGCTGTCGGGCTGGAAGATTTTGCGGTCGAGCAGGCCGAGCATTTTCCCAAGATGGTCGCGATGCGCGCGGCAGAGGCCGAGCGGTTGCGCGCGCTGCGTCGGGAGCTGCGCCAACGCATGGCGGCATCGCCATTGGCCGATCCCCCGGCCTATGCCAAGGCGGTCGAAGCGGTCTATCGCCGGCTGTGGCAAGGCTGGTGCGCCCGCGAATCCGCTGCGCTATAGTGCGGCGCCTCTCGATTCCCGTGCGACCATGAGCTCCTGGAAAGTCCGCTACTCCTATTTGCCGCAGCAATTCGGCAATCCCGATCCGATCCTGGACGAGCTGCGGCGCTTCGTTCCGACTGGCGACTTCACGCTCGGCAAGCCGCTGGCGCAGTTCGAGCAGAGCTTCGCCAAGCTGATCGGCGGCAAGCACGCCATCGGCGTCAATTCCGGCACCGATGCGCTCAAGCTGCCCTTGCGCGCGGTCGGGGTCTGGCACGGCGACGAGGTCATCACCGCCGCCAACACCTTCATCGCCACCGTCGGCGCCATCGCCGAGCTGGGAGCGCGGCCGGTATTCGTCGACGTCGACGACACCTTCTGCATGGACGTGCGCCAAGTCGAGGCCAAGATCACGCCGCGCACCAAGGCGATCCTGCCGGTGCACCTGACCGGCACCATGACCGACATGGCGGCGCTGATGCCGATCGCGCAGAAATACGATCTGCCGGTGGTCGAGGACGCCTGCCAATCAATCCTGACCGCGGTCGACGGCAAGCGCGCCGGGCTGTGGGGCGCCGCCGCCGGCTATTCGCTGCACCCGCTCAAGAACCTCAACGTCTGGGGCGATTCCGGCATCATCGTCACCAATCACGACGACATGGACCACAAGCTGCGCTTGCTACGCAATCACGGCCTGCGCACGCGCGACGAGGTCGAGATGCTGGGCTACAACAGCCGCATGGATTCGATCCAGGCCATCGTCGGCAATTGGCTGATCGGCCAAGCCGAGGCCATCACCCACAAGCGCATCGCCAACGCCAAATACTACGACGACGGCCTGCGCGGCGTCCGCGGCATCCGCTTTCCGGTGCGCAGCCCACGCCTGCAGCAGGTCTACCACCTCTACATCGTCTTCGCCGAACGACGCGACGAGCTCTACAAATTCCTTCATGCCGAGGGCGTCGAGGCCAAGATCCATTACCCGATCCCGCTCTACGCCCAGGAAGGCCTGCGCCAGTTCGGCTATCGGCTGGGCGATTTCCCGGTCACCGACCGCCATGCGCGCGAGATCATCAGCTTCCCTGCCGACCAGCACCTGACGGTCGAGCAGATGGATTACGTCGTCGACCGGGTGAAGGCCTTCTATGCCCGCGGCTAGGCGCCCCGACGCTCCGATCCCCTATGTCGACCTGCCGGCGCAGTTCGCCGAGGAGCGCGAGGAATTGCTGGCCGCCTTCGCCGCCACCATGGAGCGCGGCCAATTCATCGGCGGCATCGAGATCGAGCAGTTCGAGCGCGACATCGCCCGCTATCTCGGCGTGCCGCATGCGGTGGCGCTGGATTCGGGCACCGCGGCGCTGATCCTGGCGCTGATCTGCGCCGGCATCCGCCGCGGCGACGAGGTCATCACCCCGCCCAATTCCTTCGTCGCCTCGACCGCCACCATCGTCCACATCGGCGCCCGGCCGGTCTTCGCCGATGTCGGCCCGGACCAGAACTTCGATCCCGCCGCCGTCGCCGCCGCCATCACGCCGCGCACCCGCGCCATCATGGTGGTGCACCTGACCGGACGCTGCTGCGACATGGACTCGATCCTGGCCCTGGCCAAGCGGCACGATTTGGTGGTGATCGAAGACGCCGCCCAGGCGATCGGCGCGCGCTACAAGGGCCGCATGTCCGGGTCGATGGGGCAATACAGCTGCTTCTCGACCCATCCGCTCAAGATCCTCAACTGTCCGGGCGATGGCGGCTTCATCACCGTGCCCGACGAAGCCACCGTCAAGCGGGTCAAGACCTATCGCAATCACGGCCTGGTCGACCGCAACACGCTGGCCGAATGGGGCACGGTGGCGCGGATGGACAACATCCAGGCGGCGGCGCTGAACGTGCGACTGCCCAAGCTCGATCGCTGGATCGCGCGGCGGCGGGCGATCGTCGCCCGCTACCGCCAGCTGCTGGATGCGGAATTCGTCTTCATTCCGCCCGACCGCGACCACGAGTTCAACACTTATCAGACCCTGGTCATCCAGGTCGACCGCCGCGACGAATTGCAGGACCATCTCGGCAAGCTGGGCATCGGCAGCGCGATCCATTACCCGGTGCCGATCCATCTGCAGAAACCGGCGGCCTTCCTCGGCTATCGCCGCGGCCAGTTCCCGGTGACCGAGCGTCAGGCCGGCCGCATCCTGTCGATCCCGGCGCATCAATACATGAGCGACGACCAGGTCGAGATCGTCGCCGGCTGCATCAACGATTTCTTCCGGACCAAGCGCTAGGCCGATGGCGGCCGCGGCCGCTGAACGGGCGCTGGCCGAAGCGGCACGCCGCCGTCAGGGGGGCGACCGCGCCGGCGCCATCGCGCTCCTGGAGGCGGCGCTGGCGGACATGCCGGAACAAGTCGGCCTGCTCAACGAAATGGCGGGGATGGCGCGCGAGGGAGGCGACCTCGCCGCGGCCGAGTCCTATTTGCGGCGGCTGATCGCGGCCGCGCCCGGGCACAGCCAGCCCATGGCCAATTTGGCGATCGTGCTGCGCCAATCCGGACGGCACGACGAGGCCCTGGCCATGGCCGATGGTGCGATCGCCGTCAACCCGGCCGACGCCGCCGCCCACAACGTGCGCGGCACGACTTTGGTCGCGCTCGGGCGCTATGCCGAGGCGGCGACGACCCTCGAACGCGCCGTCGCCTTGCAAGACGACTATGTCAAGGCGTTGTCCAATCTCGGCATCGCCCGCAAGGGTCTCGGCCAGATCGGCGCTGCGATCGAGGCCCAGCGGCGGGCGCTGGCGCTGGATCCGAATTTCGCCGACGGCTGGCTCAATCTGGGCGATGCGCTGTTGGGCCAGGGCGATGTCGAGGCCGCGATCGCAGCCTTCCGGCGCGTGCTGGCGATCGATCCCGGCCATGCCGGCGCGCATTCCAACCTGATCTTCGCGCTCGACTACGCGGTCGATTGCAGCCTCGAGCAGGCCGCGGCCGAGCGCCGGGCGTGGAATGCGCGCTTCGCCGCGGCGCTGACCCGCTCCGCCCCGCCGCACGACAATTCGCGCGATCCCGAGCGGCCGATCCGCGTCGGCTATGTCGGCGGCGCCTATCTCAAGCGCGGCTCGTTGGGTGCGCTGGCGACGGGCGTCATGCTGCACCATGACCCGCGCCAAGTGTTTTCGATCTTCTATTCCGACGTCGTCAGTCCCGACGACTACACGCAGCGGCTGTCGCGCGGCGCGGGTGCCTGGCGGGAGACCGCGGCGCTGTCGGACGCGGCGCTGGCGGCGCAGGTGCGGGCCGATCGGGTCGACATCCTGGTCGACCTGCTGGGACACATGGGCGGCAGCCGGCTGGGCGTGTTCGCCCGCAAGCCGGCGCCGATCCAGGTCCATGCCTGGGGCAATTCGACCGGAACCGGCCTCGACGCCATGGACTATTTCATCGCCGACCGCGTCGTGCTGCCGCCGGAGCGGCAGCCCCATTACGCCGAGCGTTTACTCTATCTCGACTCCTGGCTCAATGCCGAACTGCCGCGGGCCTCGCCCGATATCGTCCCGCCGCCGGCCGTCAGCCAGGGGCATGTCACCTTCGGTTCGTTCAATCGGCTGCTCAAGCTCAACCCGCCCTTGCTGGCGACCTGGGCCGAGATCATGGCCAAGCTGCCGGGATCTCGTCTGCTGCTCAAGTTCCGCGGTCTCGACGATGCCGCGACTCAAGCCCGCTTCCGGACGGGGATGCGTGCCCATGGCATCGCCGACGACCGCCTCGATTTCCTCGGCGGAACCGGCCAGTACCAGCATCTGGCGGCCTACAATCGGGTCGATCTGGCGCTCGATCCCTTCCCGCATGGCGGCGGGGTCTCGACCGTCGATGCGCTGTGGATGGGCGTGCCCTGCGTCACGGTGTGCGATCTGCGGCCCTCGGGGCGGGCGAGCGCCTCGATCTTGACCACGCTAGGCCTGACCGAGTGGATCGCCGCCGACCGCCAGGGCTATGTCGAATTGGCCGTGGCGCGGGCCGGCGATTTGGCCCTCCTCGGCCGGCTGCGGCCGCAACTCCGCCAGCGCTTCCGGGGCTCGATCCTGGCCGACGGCCTCGCCTTCGCCCGCCAGGTCGAGGCGGCCTATCGCGAGATCTGGCGGCGCTGGTGCAAGGCCGGCTCGCTTGTCCCTGCGGCCCCCCTTGGATAGATTGCGATTCGCGATGGCCGTTAAGAAGGTTGCGGCATGAGCGACAAGGACGAAGCCAAGGACAAACCCGAAGCCGAGGAAGCGCCGGCTCCGACCAAGGGCTTTCGCGTCGATCTCGGCAGCAAGCTCACCGAGCTGTCGACCGCGGCCTGCACGGCCTATGCGGTCGACATGGGCGGCGACCGCAACACGGCCTATGCCCTGGTCGGCCAGCCGCAGTTCGGCTATCGCGCCGGCGTGCTGGCCGCGACCAAGCTCAAGAAATTCGTCGGCGGGCTGGCGGTGCTGGACTATTTCCCGGTGGCCGAGGCTAGCGGCAAGAACCAGCGCCTGGCGGTGATCATGGAGCGGCCCGACGGCCCGCCTTTGTCCAAGTCGATGACCCAGCCGATGTCCGAAGTCCAGGTCATCGAACTTGTGACCAAGCCGATTTGCCGGCTGCTCGAGGACCTGCACAGCCGCGGCATCGTCCATCGCGCGATCCGGCCCGACAACCTGTTCTTCCGCCGCGGCACGCGCGAGATCGTGTTGGGCCCTTACGGTGCCGAGCCGCCCGGCATGCTGCAGCCGAGCGAGTTCGAGCCGGTCGAACGCGGCGTCGCCACGCCCTTCGCCCGCGGCGAAGGGGCGCCGCCCTGCGACATGTACGCGCTTGGCGTGACGGTCCTGCACCTGGCCTGCGGCAGCCACGACCTGGCCGGCAAGTCGGATCTCGAGATCTTCTCGGCCAAATGCATCCTCGGCTCGTACCGCGCCCTGGTCGGCCGCCGCAGCGTGCCGATGGCGCTGGAGCCGATGATCCGCGGCCTGCTCAGCGACGTCGCCGCCGACCGCTGGAAGATCGAGGACATCGCCAACTGGCTGGGCGGGCGGACACGGCGGGTCAGCGATTCCGGCTGGGACCAGGTCGCGCCCGAGCCGTTCTCCTTCGCCGGCGCGACCTTCCGCAGCCCGCAACTGTTGGGCGTGGCGATGGCGCGCAACCCCAAGCTGGGGATGGACACGCTGCGCACCAAGACCATCATTCCTTGGCTGAAAAACAACGTGAAGGACGAATACGTCACCACCGCCGTCACCAAGGCCTATCAGCATTTCAGTTTCGAGGAATCGGTCGAGGGCAACGCGCTGTTCATGCTGCTGATGAGCATGGCGCTGGCGCGCAACGGCGGCATGCATTTCCGCGGCGTGACGATGAACTTCGACGCCCTGCCCTATGTCCTGACCTTCGCCTTCGAGACCAACAACGAGGGCCTGGTCTCGGCCCTGGGCGAGCTGCTGCGATTCGAGATCTTCGCGCTGTGGAAGGAGTTCCAGCAGAAATACGGCTCGATGTCGGGCGAGGGCGCCCAGATATTGACCTCGATCGACCAGCCGATGAACACCACGCCCGACAGCCAGCGTCGCGTCATCCGCCTGCTTTACGCGCTCAATCCCGGTCAGCGCTGCCTGTCGCCGATGACGCGCGACCGCTTCGTCTCCAATCCCGAGGCCGTGCTGGCGGCGCTCGACTCCCATGCCGAGAAATTCGGTACCGTGTTCGATGCACTCGACTACCACATCACCAGCTTCGTCCGCGCCCGCGAGGCGTTCGTCGACCGCACCGTCCAGGCGATGGAGACCCAGCGCACCAACGAGGAGAACTACGCCGGCCACCTGTTCAACGTGCTGGGTCATCTTCACACCAAGTCGGGCGGCAGCTTCGTCAAGCTGGCGACCTTCATGCAGGCGAACTCGCAGCTCCTGGTCGAGCGCTTCCGTTCGCGCTCGAAACGCGACCAGGTCGTCAAGGCGCTGGTCAACGAGGCCCGCAAGGGCGACGTCGGCGCGGTCAACCAAATGCTCAATTCGCCCGACGCCGATCGCGACGACTATTCGCGCTTCCGTGCCGCCTTCGCTCGCTACAAGGCGCTCGAGGTCTACATCAAGGCGGCGCAGGAGATCTTCACTTACCGCGAAGCCGGGCTGATGAAGCAGTTCACCGACGTCCAGACCCTGGTGTCGCTGACTTCGGTGCTGGGTTCGGTGGTCTACTCCTTCTTCAAGTTCGCGTTCTGAGCGGCTCGCGACATGGCGCCCAAGCCCCAAGCCAAACCCGCCGTCGCCAGCGCGGCAACGCAGCGTTCCAACACCTTCGTCATCCAGCTGGTCGGGGTGTGCTCGATCATGGGCATCCTGGCGCTGATCAATTTCGCGCTGTTCGTGTTCACCTTCGTCGCCATGCTGCCGTCCTACATCTACTTCGTCTCGGCCCAGGTCAGCTCGCAATCGCACCACACCACCCGCAACGCCATCATGATCAATTTCGCCGGCATGTGCCCCTGGGTGCCCGACGCCTTGTCCCGCGGCAGCGAGTTCTCGAAGATGGTCGGCATGCTGATCGACTGGAAGCTGTTCCTGGCGACCTGGGGCGCGACCTTCGCCATCATCCTCACCACCTACATCGCCTCGATCACCTGCAAGCGCATGGCGATCGCCTACGTCCAGCGCGAGGTCAAGAAGCTGCGCGACGAGCAGACCGAATTGATTGACGAATGGGGCACCAACGTCATCTCGGGCACGGTGCCGCCGGCATTGCAGGCCGCCGCCAACGCCGCCGCCAAGCGCGAACAGTCGGCGCCCCGCCCCGCCCCCTCAAAGGCCGCCTGATCGAAAGCCGGGCTTGGGGCATGATCGATCTGTCTTGAACCATAGAGTTCAAGACGGATCGCGGATCATACCCTCGTATCCCGCTCTGGACCGCGATTCACGGTTCATAGTGAATCGCGGCCGCGATTCCCTATGAACCGATCGCGGCCTAGGCCTGGCCGAGTTCCGCCACGGCGACCGCGCTGGTGATGCGAACCAGTTCGGCCAGATCGGTCGGAAACACGCAATGGGGATGGCCGGCCGCCGCCCACAGCCGGGCGAATCGGCCGAGCGAGGGATCGATCGCCACCGGTAGCGGTGCGGGATAGCCCAGCGGCGCCACGCCGCCGATGGCATAGCCGGTCGTTGCCCGCACCAACTCGGCATCGGCGCGCCGCGGCGTCTCTTCGAGGCCGAGCCCTTTGGCCAGCGCCGTCAGGTCGCAGCGCCGATCCCCCGCCACCAGCGCGATCACCGCGCCGGCGTGGCCCTTGGCAAAGACCAGCGACTTGACGATCGCGCCGAGTTCGACCCCCAGCGCCTTGGCGGCATCGGCCGCCGAGCGCGCGGTCTCGGCCAATGCCACGATCTCGGCCGGCGAGCCCGCCGCCGCCAGCGCCGCCTGCACCCGCCTGACCGAAGCGTTGTCGAGCGGACTCATCGCTTCTGGTATTGCGTTGCGCCGAACAGGATGTCCTTGGCCTTGGCGTCCATCTGCGCCGGGTTGACCCGCCGCTCCTTCAGCACCGCCAAGCCGCGCTGCACCGCCGGCCGCGCCTTGAGTTCGTCCATCCATCGCCGCACATGAGGCAATTCGGCCAGGTCGACGCCCTGGCGCTCGTGCGCAATGAACCAGGGATAGACCGCCATGTCGGCGATCGAGTATTCGGGTCCCGCCAGATAGGCCGATTTGGCCAGGCGCTTGTCGACCACGCCATAGAGCCGTCGCGCCTCGTTGGTGTAGCGATTGACGGCATAGTCGATCTTCTCGGGGGCATAGACCCGGAAGTGATGGCACTGCCCCAGCATCGGCCCGACCCCGCCCATCTGGAACATCAGCCACTGCACCACGTCGTAGCGCCCGCGCATGTCCTTGGGCATGAAGCGGCCGGTCTTTTCGGCCAGGTACATCAGCATCGCGCCCGACTCGAACAACGAATAGGGCTGGCCGCCCGGGCCGTCGGTATCGACCATGGCCGGAATCTTGTTGTTGGGGCTGATGGCGAGGAATTCGGGCTTGAACTGGTCGCCGGCGCCGATCGCCACCGGATGGACGTTGTAGGCCAGGCCGCACTCTTCCAACAGGATGTGGACCTTGTGCCCGTTGGGCGTTGGCCAAGTGTAGAGTTCGATCATGGTGCCGTCCTTCCCTCTTCAGCCGTCTAACTTCTTCTTCAGCAGCGGATTGACCATGCCGGGATTGGCCTTGCCGCCGGTGGCCTTCATCACCTGGCCCATGAACCAGCCGAACAGGGTCGGCTTGCCGCCGCGATACTCGGCCACCTTGGCGGCGTTGTCGGCGATGACCTTGTCGATCGCTGCCTCGATCGCGCCGGTGTCCGAGACCTGCTTGAGCCCCTTCTCGGCCACCACCGCTGCGGCGCCCTTGCCGGTCTCGAACATCAGCGCGAACACGTCCTTGGCCAGGCGCTGGCTGAGCGTGCCGTCCTTGATCAGGTCGAGCAGCTCGCCCAGGCCGGCGGCCGAGACCGGCGATTGCGCCAGATCCTTGCCCGCCTTGTTGAGCTGGCCGAACAACTCGACGCTGACCCAATTGGCAGCCAGCTTGGGATCGCGCCCCTTGGCCACGCTTTCGTAGTACTCGGCGGGCTCGCGCTCGGCGACCAGCACGCCGGCTTCGTAGGCACCCAGTCCGTACTGGCTGACGAAGCGCGCCTTCTTTTCGTCCGGCAATTCGGGCAGCGTGGCGGCGATGCGGTCGACGAAGGCCTGGTCGAATTCGAGCGGCAGCAGGTCGGGATCGGGGAAATAGCGATAGTCGTGGGCCTCTTCCTTCGAGCGCATCGAACGCGTCTCGCCCTTCGAGGAGTCGAACAGCCGCGTCTCCTGACGGATCGTGCCGCCGTCCTCCAGCACCTGGATCTGACGGCGGGATTCGTACTCCACCGCCTGTTGGACGAAGCGCATCGAATTGACGTTCTTGATTTCGCAGCGCGTGTTCAGCGGCGCCCCTGGCCGTCGCACCGAGACGTTGACGTCGGCCCGCATCGAGCCTTCTTCCATGTTGCCGTCGCAAGTGCCGAGATAGCGCAGGATGGCGCGCAGCTTGCGCAAATAGGCCGCCGCCTCCTCGGCCGAGCGCAGATCGGGCCGCGACACGATCTCCATCAGCGCCACGCCGGCGCGGTTGAGATCGACGTAGGACTGCTTGGGGTGCTGGTCGTGCAGGCTCTTGCCGGCGTCCTGCTCGAGATGCAGCCGCTCGATGCCGACCCGCCGCGTCGTGCCGTCGGGCAAATCGACCGTCACCTTGCCCTCGCCGACGATCGGATGCTTGTACTGCGAAATCTGATAGCCCGCCGGCAGGTCGGGATAGAAGTAGTTCTTGCGATCGAACACCGAGCGGCGGTTGATCTTGGCCTTGAGCCCGAGTCCGGTGCGCACCGCCTGCTCGATGCAGAAGGCGTTGATCACCGGCAACATGCCGGGAAACGCGGCATCGACCAGGCTGACCTGGCTGTTGGGCGCGGCGCCGAAGGCCGTGGACGCGCCCGAGAACAGCTTGGCCTGCGACAGCACCTGGGCGTGGACTTCGAGGCCGATGACGACCTCCCACTCGCCGGTATTGCCCTTGATCAGCTTGGCGGAGGGGTCGCTCATGGCGCGGCCTCCCACCAGCGATCGGACACGGGGAACAAGCCGGCGCGGCGCTCGATCTCGCGGCCGGCGGCGAACAGCGTCGCCTCGTCGAACGGCCGCCCCAGCAGCTGAAGTCCGAGCGGGAGCGCCTCGGCCGACAATCCGGCCGGCACCGACAGGCCCGGCAGCCCGGCCAGGTTGGCCGGCACGGTGAAGACGTCGTTGAGATACATGCCGATCGGATCGTCGGCCTTTTCGCCCATGGCGAAGGCGGCGTTGGGCGCGGTCGGCGCCAGGATCAGATCGCAGGCCTTGAAGGCGTCCACGAAATCGCGCGCGATCAGCGCCCGCACCTTCTGCGCCTTGAGGTAATAGGCGTCGTAATAGCCGGCCGACAGCACATAGGTGCCGATCAGCACCCGGCGCCGGACTTCCTTGCCGAAGCCGGCGGCGCGGGTTTTTTCGTACTGCGTCACCAGATCGTCATCGGCCACGCGCAGCCCATAGCGCACGCCGTCATAGCGCGCCAGATTGGACGAGGCCTCGGCCGGGGCGATGATGTAGTAGGTCGGCAGCGCCATGGCGGTATGCGGCAGCGAGACGTCGACCGCCTGGGCGCCGGCGTCCTTGAGCCACGCCATGCCCTGGCGCCACAGCGCCTCGATCTCGGCCGGCATGCCCTCGACCCGGTATTCCTTGGGAATGCCGATCCTGAGGCCCTTGACCCCGGCTTCGACCGCGGCGGCGAAATCGGGCACCGGCAGCTTGGCCGAGGTCGAATCGCGCGCATCGTGGCCCGCGGTCTCGCGCAGCAGGATCGCGGCATCGGCGACGTCGCGGGCGAACACGCCGGCCTGATCCAGCGAGGAAGCGAAAGCGACGATACCGTAGCGCGAGCAGCGGCCGTAGGTCGGTTTGATGCCGACCGTGCCGGTCAGGCTGGCGGGCTGGCGGATCGAGCCGCCGGTATCGGTGCCGGTGGCGCCCAGGCATAGCCCCGCCGCCACCGCCGCCGCCGATCCGCCCGAAGACCCGCCCGGCACCAGCTTGCGGTTGTCGCCCTGGCGCCGCCAGGGATTGACCACCGGCCCGAAGGCCGAGGTTTCGTTCGACGAGCCCATGGCGAATTCGTCGAGATTGGCCTTGCCCAGAAGCGTGGCTCCCGCCGCCCACAGCTTCTCGGTCACGGTCGATTCGTAGGGCGGCACGAACTCGCCCAGGATGCGCGAGGCCGCGGTCGACTTGACGCCCTGGGTGCAGAACAGATCCTTGATCGCCAGCGGAATGCCTTCCAGCGCCCGCGCCTCGCCCTTGGCCAGGCGGGCGTCGGCGCGCTCGGCATCGGCCAGGGCACGCTCGGGCGTGACGGTGACGAAGGCGTTGAGCGCGCCCGCCTTGGCGATGGCATCGAGACAGGCCCGGGTCAGCTCGCGCGCCGACAGGCTCCGTGCCCGCAGCGCCTTGGCGGCCTGGGCGAGGGTCAGCAGGTTGGCGGCGGTCATTCGACCACCTTGGGCACGGCGTAATAGCCCTGGGCGCGCGCCGGCGCGTTGGCCAGCACGTCATCGGCCTTGCCGCCATCGGCCACCCGATCCTCGCGCCAAGGCAAGGTCAGGCCGTTGATCGCCGCCAGCGGCTCGACCGCCGCGGTATCGACCTGCGACAGCTGCTCGACGAAACCCAGGATCTTCGACAGCTCGCCCGCCAGCGGCTCGAACTCGTTCTCCTCGACCCGGATGCGGGCGAGGCGGGCGATGCGGCGGACGGTTTCGCGATCGAGCTTGGACAAGGCGGCGGCTCCGGGCCGGGCGAGGGTGATCGGCGCGCGGCGGCGGCGCAGGTCTAGCAGAGCCCCGCCGATCCGGGCAAGCCGGGGATTGCGCTCCGCCGGCACGCGGCGGAGGCGGGTTTCGACTCAGCCGAACCGCTTGCGGCCCCGCCGGTTCTCCACTATCAGGAGCGCTACGATCCGAGGTGCCATGGACAAGCATGTCGTCATTCTGGCGGGCGGCAAAGGAACACGGTTGTGGCCGTATACGGCCTCGCTGCCCAAGCCGCTGGTGCCGATCGGCGATACGCCGATCCTCGAATTGATCATGCGCCAATTGGTGCGCCATGGCTTTCGCGTCGCGACCCTGGCGGTCAATCATCAGGCCGACATCATTCGTGCCTATTTCGGCGACGGTGCGAAACTTGGCCTGTCGATTCGGTACTCGCTCGAGACCCAGCCGCTCAGCACGATAGGTCCATTGCGCCTGATTGAAAGCCTGCCTGAGAATTTCTTGATCATGAATGGCGACATTTTGACTGACCTAGATTTTGGCGCTTTTCTGGATCGCCATTGCGCCGACCGGCGGCTGTTCACCGTAGCCGCGGCGCGAAGAGAGCAGATGATCGACTATGGCGTGATCCAGATCGACGAACGCGGCCGAGCCGCAAGGTTCATGGAGAAGCCGCGTACACCCTATTTGGTAAGCATGGGGGTCTATGCCGCCAACCGCGACATTGTCGACCGCATTCCGCCAGGTCGAGCCTATGGCTTCGACGCCTTGATGGTCGATCTGATCGCAACCGGCCGGCCCGCCGACATCCAAGTGCATGATGGCTACTGGCTCGACATTGGCCGGCCTGACGACTATCAGACGGCGATCGAAGAACTCCCCAGGGTGCGCCAACGGATGGGTCTCTAAATGACCGCGCACTATTTGGTGTCGGGCGGCGGCGGCTACATCGGCCGCGCCCTGGTAGGACGCCTCAAGGAGGCCGGGCATCAGGTAACTGCGCCAGATCGAAGGCAGTGGGATATCGCCCGCGATCCGGTTCCATCCGGTCGGTTTGACCGTGTGTTTCATCTGGCCTCGCGAGTCGGCGTCAAGGCCAGTTGGGAGGAGCCCGGCAGTTATCTTGAAAACAACCTCATTGGAACGATCCGAATACTCGAGGCGTGCCGAAGGACCGGCATGCCGTTGACGCTGGTCAGCGGCTATGCGTACGGACGACCTGATCGGTTGCCGATCGACGAAAATTGCGGACTTGCTCCCAACAATCCCTATGCCTTGTCCAAGGCCATGGCCGAGGAGGCCGCGACATTCTATGGACGGCACTTGAACGTAGCGGTAGTGGCTTTGCGGGTATTCAATGTCTACGGACCTGGGCAGTCGCGCGACTACGTCATTCCCGAAATCATGGCTCAGATCATGGACCCGACGGTGGCTACCGTGGTGGTGGCGGACCTCGCGCCGAGGCGCGACTATGTGCATCTCGACGATGTGATAGAGGCGATCGTTGCTACTTGCGCGGCTCGGTCGGGCATCGCAGTCTACAATGTCGGCAGTGGGCGATCCTATTCCGTTGCGGACGTGATCGAGGTGGCGATGGCGGCCACCGGCGTTCGCAAGCCCTATCGCGACCGCGGCGAGGTTCGTCGGCAGGAGATCGACGAGGTTCGCGCGGATATCTCGGCGATCGAGCGTGACTTGGGTTGGCGACCTCGCATCGGGCTGGCCGAAGGCCTGGGCAGCATGGTCTCGCGGGTAGCCGCATGACCGCCACGCTTGGCATTATTGTCCCGGTCTATCGCGAGGCCGCCGGCATCGAGTCCTTTCATCGGCGGTTGCTGGCCGCAATCGAGCCGCTGCGGCCTCGCTACGTCTGTGAGGTCCTCTATGTCGTCGATCCCGCACCCGACGATACCGAGGCCATTCTCGCGCGGCTGGTGGCGGAACGCTCAGGGCTTTCGGCGTTGGTGATGTCGCGGCGCTTCGGTCATCAGGCCGCACTGCTGGCCGGGCTCGACCACAGCCGGCACGACGCCGTGATCATGCTTGACGGCGACTTGCAACATCCGCCCGAGCTGATCGCCGACATGCTGGCCCGCTTCGAGGCCGGGGCAGACATCGTGCAATGCGTTCGACGCGACGCGCCGGGAGAGACGCTGTTCAAACGCGTGACATCGCGCTGGTTCTATCGCTTGATGGACTTGATTGCTGGCATCGCGTTACGGCCGGGTTCGGCGGATTTCCGCCTGATGTCGCGCCGCGTCGCCGACTTGTTTCGTGACCGACTGCGCGAGCGGAGCCTGTTCCTTCGTGGTTTGGTGTCGTGGGTCGGGTTCACGACTGCTGTCATCCACTACGATCCGCCGCCGCGTGCAACCGGCGCCTCCCACTTCACGTTGACCCGGCTGTTGCGTTTTGCCCTGTCCGGCGTGCTGAGCCATTCTCGGACCCCCTTGCGCGTTGCCTTTCCGATCGGCGCCGCAATGTTGGCGTTCGGCATCGGAACGGGCGTTTGGCAGGCGCTGGCCTGTCTCGACGTCGTCGTTTCGCCGTCGTCGGCCTGGAACGTAGCCGGTATCGTATCCGGCTTGGGTGGCATTCAAATGCTTTTCATTGGCATTTTGGGCGAGTATGTCGGCATGGTGCTGGACGAGGTCAAAGGTCGGCCGCACTACTTGATCGACCGCACCCATCGAAGTCGGCCGGATCGGTCGTGACCGCGCTTTCGCCGCCGCCGCCTCAAGCCGAGGTCGCGACGCGACTCGACGCCGCTGTCATCGGCCGCCAAGGCAGCCGCTTTGCCGGCGACATGGCGGCGCGGAAAGCCGATCTGCGCCACGCCATCGCCGACTCCCGCGTCCTGGTCGTCGGCGCCTGCGGCAGCATCGGCACGACCACGGTCGATGCGCTGTTGGAGTTCCAGCCGCAAGAGACGGTCTTGGTCGACAGCAACGAAAACGGTCTAGCCGAAATGATGCGCGACCTGCGTGCGCGAGATCGCGCGCCGGCACCGATGCGCGTGCAGGCCGTGCCGACCGATTATGGCGGGCCGATCATGCGACGCCTGCTGGCCGGCGCGAAGCCTTTCGATCTGGTGCTGAACTTCGCGGCGATGAAGCATGTGCGCTCGGAAAAGGACCTTCCTTCGCTGCTGCAGATATTTGAGACCAATGTTGTCAAGCATCGTCGCTTCCTCAATTGGCTGGCCGAAGGCGGCCATGCGGCGCGGCGCTATTTCGCCGTCTCGACCGACAAGGCCGCCAATCCCACAAGTCTCATGGGTGCCAGCAAACGTGCGATGGAAGAGTTGATTTTTGCGGGCCCGTGGAATTTCGGCGCCGTTTCGGCGGCGCGATTCGCGAACGTCGCTTTTTCCAACGGCAGCGTGCTTGCCAGCCTCGTTCAACGACTTGCCCTGCGACAGCCGCTGGCGGTGCCGAAAGCCACCAAGCGCTATTTCGTTAGCATTGCCGAGGCCGGCCACATTTGCCTCTTGGCCGCAGCGCTCGGACCGCACAGGCATGTGGTCTACCCGAAGCTCGATCCGACCGTTGAATTGCGGTTGCTCGAGGATGTCGCCCGCGCCGTGTTGGCGGTTTATGGCCTGGCGGCCGAGATTCACGATCGCGAATCGACCGCCCGCGCGGCCGTCGATGGTGCGCTGGCACGAAGCCATTATCCGCTGCTTTTGACGCCGCTCGATACCGGCGGCGAAAAGGCCTTCGAGGAGTTTTTGGCCGAGGGGGAAATCGCGGTGGAATTCGGGCTTGCCAAATTGGCCGCCATTCCGCATCGGCCCTGGTCGTTTGGCATCGATGCCATCGTCGATCCGATTGCAGCCGCGATCGAGGACGCTTCGCGGCCGATCGATCGGAAAGCGATCGTCGCGGCTTTGCAATCGGTCATGCCTCAATTCCGGCACGTCGCCAGCGACCTGACTTTGGACGATCGAATCTAGGTATCGCGAACGCGTTGACCTTGCGGTGAACTGGGCCTAAACTTGGCGGTTAGTAGGGTATTCATGGCCGGGTGGTTGTCACCCGGCCTGCGGCAGCATTGGCGGACGGTTCCGCCCTCGACCCCGAAATCGAACCAGACCATGTGCGGCATCGCCGGCAGTTTCGGCCGCGACAATCCCGAGCCCGAGCGGCTGCGCGCCACGCTCGAGGCGCTCGCGCGCCGTGGACCCGACGGCGAGGGCATGCATCTCGGCCGGCTCGGCAAGGACACGGTGCGCCTGCTGCACCGCCGCTTGTCGATCATCGATCTCGATCCGCGGGCCGGCCAACCGATGAACGACGGTCCGTTGAGCGTGATCCACAACGGCGAGATCTACAACTACGTCGAACTGCGCGCCGAACTGGAAGGCCTCGGTCATGTCTTCCGTACCACTTCCGACACCGAAGTGTTGCTTAAAGCCTATCGCCAATGGGGCGTCGACGGCATCGCGCACTTCGAAGGCATGTGGGCGTTCGTCCTGTTCGACGCCGAGGCCGGACGCCTGATCCTGTCGCGCGATCGCTTCGGCGAAAAGCCTCTGTTTTGGCACTTCGACGGCGCGACGCTCTACTTTGCCTCCGAAACCAAGGCTTTGGCCGCGCTGGCCGGAAAGCGCTTCGAGCCCGATCCCGACCAGATCCGGCGCTATCTGGTCAACGGCTTCAAATCGCTGCACAAGCAGGCTTCGTCCTGGTATCGCGGCGTCGAGGAGCTGCCGGCCGGCACCACGGCGGTGCTGACCGAACCCGGCGTTCCGAGCGGCGTGGCGTATTGGGAACTCGATTTCCGGCCGCGCAAAATGAACCGCGAAACCGCCGTGGCCGAGACCAAGACCCTGGTCGAGCGGGCGCTCGAGATCCGGCTGCGCTCGGACGTGCCGTTGGCGTTCTGCCTTTCGGGCGGGATCGATTCTTCGGCGCTGGTGTCGCTGGCGGTCAAGCGCTTCGGCCGCGACGTGACGGCGTTCTCGATCGTCGATTCCGATCCGCGCTACAACGAATCCGCCAACATCCAGGCGACGGTGGCCGATCTCGGCTGCAAGCTGGTCAGCGTGCGCACCTCGACCGAGGGCTTCCTCGAGCGCATGACCGATCTGGTCGGCTATCACGACAAGCCGGTGGCGACGATCTCCTACTATGTGCATTCCTTCCTGTCCGAGGCGATCGCCGCCAAGGGCTTCAAGGTGGCGCTGTCGGGCACCGGCGCCGACGAGCTGTTCACCGGCTATTACGATCATTACGGTTTCTGGCTGGCGGGGATGCGCGACCAGCCGGACTTCGCCGCGCTGGTGGCGGAATGGCAGCAGAGCTACGGCGCCCACGTCGAGAACCCGCTGCTCAAGGACCCGCTGACCTTCGCCCGCCAGCCCGATGCGCGCGGCCACATCTACCTCGACCGCGCCCGCTTCAACGGCTGCCTGGTCGAGCCGCTGGACGAGGACTTCTTCGAGGCCGCGTACGCCGGCGATCCTTTGCGCAACCGCATGCTCAACGAATTGCGCCACGAGATCGTGCCGGTGATCCTGGCCGAGGACGACCGCAACTCGATGCGCTGCTCGATCGAGAACCGCTCGCCCTATCTCGACCGCAGCTTGGCCGAATTCGCCTTCACCGTGCCGAGCGAGCATCTGATCGGCGCGGGCTATCCCAAATACCTCCTACGCGCGGCCATGGCCGGGACGCTCAACGACCGGGTGCGGCTGGACCGCCGCAAGCGCGGCTTCAACGCCTCGATCAACTCGCTGCTCGATCGCAAGAACAAGAAGGTGATCGGCCGGCTGCTGGCGCCGGGGCCGATCTTCGACTTGGTCAAGCGCGACGAGATCGCGACATTGCTGAAGGAAGACGCCTCGGCCAACAGCATGTCCAAATTCCTGTTCAGCTTCGTTTCGGCGCGGCTGTTCCTCGACCAGGCGGCGGCGGCATGAACGCCATCGCTTCCAGCCAGCGCCTCGTGCTGACGCCGTTCGCCGAACGCCACTTGAGCGAACGCTATGTCGGCTGGCTCAATGACCCCGAGACCATGCGCTACAGCGAGCAACGCCATCGCCGCCACACCCTCGACTCCTGCCGCGACTACTGGCAGCGCATGCGGGCGGGCGGCCATTGCTTCTGGGCGATCGAGGCCAAGGATCCGGCGCTTGGTCATGTCGGCAACATGACGGCCTATGTCGATGCGCCGAACCGCGTCGCCAACCTCGCCATCCTGATCGGCGATCGCAGGATTTGGGGACGCGGCTACGGCACCGAAGCCTGGCGCGCGGCCTGCGGCCACCTGCTCGGCCCGGCCGGCATGCGCAAGGTCGTGGCCGCGACCATGGCCAAGAATGTCGGCATGGTCGGCATCATGCGCGCCAGCGGCATGACCGAAGAAGGGCGACGCCGCGATCACTATCTGCTCGACGGCCAACCGATCGACGAAGTGCAAGCCGCGATTTTCGGGCGCTAGCGGAAAGCGCCAGGGAGAACCACACCATGGCCTATGTGACAGACCCTACCCGGCCGATGTTCACGACCATGCACTACTGCACGCGCTGCGGCATGCCAGCGACCCAACCCGATGCGGTGTTCGACCAGCTCGGAATCTGCGTGTCCTGCCGTTCCCAAGAGCAGAAGATGCACATCGACTGGAAGCAGCGCGATGCCGACCTTAGGCAGATCCTCGACAAGTTTCGCGGCCAACATCCCGAATACGACTGCCTGGTGCCGATTTCGGGCGGTAAGGATTCGGCCTACCAGCTCTATCTGCTGACCCAGGTCTACAAGGTCCGGCCGCTGGCCTGCACCTTCAGCCACAACTGGTTCTCCGAAACCGGCCGCAAGAACCTGGATTGGTGCCTCGAGACCTTCGACGTCGACCACATCATGTTCACGCCGCGGCGCAGTGTGGTCAATCGCTGCGCCCGCCGCTCGCTCGAACTGTTGGGCGATTCCTGCTGGCACTGTCATGCCGGAGTCGGCGCGTTTCCGGTCCAGGCCGCGGTCAAGTACGGCATCAAGCTGATCGTCTATGGCGAGTCCGCCGCCGAAGCTTCGCCCCAGGCCACCTACGACAAGATCCTGCCCTATGACCAGCACTACTTCTTCAAGATTTCGGCCTTTCACTACCCCGAGACCTTCGCCACCGACTATTTGCCGTTGTCGGACCTCGGCGGTTTCAAGCTGCCGAGCGACGGAGAGATCGCCGCCAAGGGCGTCTGGGGCATCCACATCGGCAATTACGTGTTCTGGGACGGCGAGCGCCAGACCGAATTCCTGCGCGATCGCTATGGTTGGCGCGAGGACCATGTCGAGGGCACCTACAAGTGCTACAAATCGGTCGAGTGCCGCATGCCCGGCGTGCACGACTACACCAAGTTCCTCAAACGCGGCTACGGCCGCACCACCGACCATGTCGCCCAGGACGTGCGCGCTGGCCTGCTGACGCTCGAAGAGGGCAACCGATTGGTGCGCGAGATCGATCCGCACGAGCCGCCGGTGTTGGACTATTACCTCAAGATCAGCGGCTACAGCCGCGAGGAATTCTACGCCATCATGGACGCGCACCGCGAAAAGGTCGGCATCCTCACGCGCGTGGAGATCGAGGCCGCGCTGGCCGACGCCAAGCGCCAGACGACACCAGCGGCCAAGGCATGAACTACCCTACGGCGCGACCCGCCCGCTCGGGGGCGGACCCGGCCACGCTTACCGCCAGCGAAGGGGCTGCGCTGGTGCGTTCAGGCCAGTTGCGGCCCTCGGACTGGATGCGGGCCTGCCTCGACCGCGCGATGGCGATCGAGCCGCGCGTCCATGCCTGGGCCTTCCTCGATGCCGAACTGGCGCTGGGCTACGCCCGCGTCGCCGATGCGGTCGACTGGTCGCAATGGAAGCCGGCGCCGCATCTGGCCGGGGTTCCGCTGGGCATCAAGGACATCTTCAACACCATCGACATGCCGACGGCGATGGGCAGCGATCTGTGGACCGGGTTCACGCCGCACAACGACGCCCGGCCAGTCTCGCACGCCAAATGGGCGGGCGCGGTGCCGATGGGCAAGACCGCGACCGCCGAGTTCGCCGTGCACGCCGCCGGCAAAACCGCCAATCCCTGGTCGAAGGGGCGCATAGCCGGCACCTCTTCGACCGGATCGGCGGTGGCCGTGGCTTGCGGCGCCGTGCCGGTAGCCTTCGGCACGCAAAGCGCGGGTTCGATCGTCCGCCCGGCCAGCTATGTCGGCACCATCGGCTACAAGCCGTCCTTCGGCCTGGTTGCGCGCACCGGCGTGCTCAAGACCTGTGACACGCTTGATACGATAGGGTGGTTCGGCCGCTCGGTGGCCGATGTGCGACTGATGCTGGACGCGGTCGCTCAGCGCGGCCGCGACTATCCGGTGACCGAGCGGCGCATCGGTGCCGCGACGGCCAAGCGCGAGCGCAATCGCGGCCGGCCCTGGCGCATCGCGCTGTGCAAGGCGCCGGGTTGGGAGACCGCCAGCCGCCATACCCAGGATCGCGTCGTCGAACTGGTCAATCAGATCGACAACCGGCCCGATGTCGACGTGGTCGAACTCGATCTGCGGCAGGTCTTCGCCGACGCCCATGACACCCACGCCACGGTCTATCACAAGAGCCTGCACTACTATTTCCAGAAGGAACTGGCCCAGTCCGACAAGGTCAGCGACATCTTCCGCCGCATCACCGAGGAGGGCGCGCGGGTCACGCGCGAGCAATATGTCGCGGCGACGCGGCGCCAACGGGCGATGGAGGATGAACTCGAACGCCTCACCGCCGATGTCGACGTGCTGGTGACTCATGCCACCGCCGGTGAAGCGCCGACCATCGAGGCGCCCGAAGAACCGCGCGATTCGGCGCTGGTCTGGACCATGATCGGCGCACCTTCGATCTCGCTACCGCTCTTGACCGGACCGGCCGGCCTGCCGCTCGGCCTGCAGCTGGTGGCGCCGCGTTTCGGCGATTACACCTTGCTGGATTTCGCCGAGAGCCTCTTCCCCGGCAGCGCGCCGGTGATCGACCCCAAAGACTGACATGGCCGACGGCAATCAGCCCACTGTGACGATCTACATCGTCAACCACAATTACGGCCGCTTTCTCGAACAGGCGATCGAGAGCGTGTTGGGCCAGACTTTCCGCGATTTCGAACTGCTGATCATCGACGACGGCTCGACCGACGATTCGCGCGCCGTGATCGATCGCTATGTCGGCCGGCCGGGAGTCATGGCCATTCACCAGCACAACCAGGGCCTCAACGTCACCAACAACATCGCGTTGCGGGCCTCGGCCGGGCGCTATCTGATGCGGCTCGATGCCGACGACTGGCTCGACAGCCATGCGCTCGGCGTGCTGGTCGGCACGCTCGACCGCCATCCCGAGATCGGCCTGGTTTTCCCGGACTACTACCTGGCGGACGAGACCGGCGCGGTGCAAAGCGTCGTCCGCCGCCACGATTTCACCCAGGTTACGCTGCTCGACCAGCCGGCGCATGGCGCCTGCACCATGATCCGGCGCGAATGCCTCGAAGCCATCGACGGCTACGACGAGCAGTTCCGCTGCCAGGACGGCTACGATCTGTGGGTGCGCTTCATCAGCCGCTTCGGCGTGCGCAACGTCAATCTGCCGTTGTTCTACTACCGCCAGCACGGCTCCAGCCTCACCCGCAACGAGGAACGCATCCTCGCCACCCGCTCGCAGATCGTCGAAAAGCGGCTCGGCGAGGCCACGCTGTCGGCGGTCGCGATCCTGCCGGTGCGCGGCATGGCGACCGACCCGCATTCGACCGCGCTGCGTCAGCTCGGCGGCAAGCCCTTGATCGACTGGACGATCGAAGCGGCGCTGGCGGCCAAGCGCGTGGTCGACGTCGTCGTCACCACCCCCGACGAAAAGGTGCTGGATCACGTCGGGCGCCGCTTCGGCGAGCGCGTCATGGGCATCAGGCGCAGCCGCGACTTGGCGCGCCCCAATTCCTTCCTCGAGGAGACCGTGGCGGACGCCTTGAAGCGCTATGTCGAGAACCGCTCGAACCCGACTGCCCTTGCCTTGCTTTATGTCGAGTCCCCATTCCGCGGCGCCCAGCACATCGACGCCGCGATCGACATGATGGAATTGTTTTCGACCGATCGCGTGATCGGCGTTCGCCCCGAGACCGACTCTTTCTATCGCCACACCGGCAGCGGCCTGGAACCGTTACGCCGAAGCGCCGCCCTGCGGCTGGAAAGCGACGAGCTTTACCGCGCCGCCGGCGACATGGAGGTGGTGCGCACCGCCTTCTTCAATTCGACTGGAAAACTCGAGGGCGGCCGGGTCGGCCATGTCGTGCTCGACAAGCGCGCCGCGCTATCGCTGATCGGCGGCTTCGAATGGGAAATCGCCGAGGCCCTATTACGAGAGCAGCCCCTCACGAATCCGCGCGCGAGGGCGTTGCCGTGAAGATCGCGGTCTTGTCGACACCTACCAAGCACCACACCTACTTCATCAATTGCCTGGCGGAGCACGCCGATATTGTTGGTATTTTTTACGAGCGGCGGCGCATCACCAAACCCTTCCCGATCGGCCCCTTCTTCGCCGCCGAAGAGGATGCATTCGAAAACCGGTTTTTCGACTCGGCCCATGGCGGCACGGCGCCCACTTTGCCCGAGACCCTGTCCCGCCGCGTGGTTGAGGTCGACGACGTCAACCAGCCGGGCGTGGCCGAGCACCTCGCCGCTCTTGCCCCGGATCTAGTCGTGGTCTTCGGCACCGGACGCTTGGGACAGCGCGTGCTGGCGGTCCCGCGCTGGGGCTGCATTAACGTGCATCGCGGCTTGACCCAATATCATCGCGGTCTCGATTCCGACCTATGGGCAATCCACCAAGGCCGACTCGACCAAATTGGGGTCACCATTCACTATGTCGATGCCGACCTCGACACTGGGGACATATTGGCGCAGGAGACCGTGGCCATCGGCCCCAGCACCGAGATATTTCACCTGCGTTTTCTGACCAGCGTTGTTGCCACGCGCCTGGTTATCGACGTCGTCGGCCGCATACGGGCCGCCCGGACGCGCATCCCCGGTAGGCCGCAGAACGAGCGTGGCCGCTATTTCAGCGCCATGCCACTGGCCACCAAACACGAGGCCCTACAGCGCTTCCTGGCCCTGCGGCCTTCCGGAGAGCGCGCAGCATGAACATCGCGACGATCCTGCTCTATCACGGCGTCACGTCGGCGCCGTCGGCAGGGATCGAAAATTTTTCCCTTAAGCATTTGCCGCGGGACACCTTCGAACGGCAAATGGAACGCGTGGCCGATCGCGCCCATCCTATGTCCTTGCGCGAGATGGCTGGGCGGCTTCAAGCGGGCGACAGCCTGCCGCCGCGCAGCGTCGCGGTGACGTTCGACGACTCCTTCGCCAATGTCGCGACCGACGCGCTGCCTGTCCTGCGACGCCATCGCATTCCCGCGACCTTCTTCGTCACCAGCGGTTTCGTCGGGACCGAACGGCGCTTTTGGGTCGATAAGATCGAGCACATGATCAACACCACCACCCGGACAGAATTGCGACTCGAAACCGACGACCTGCCCGATCGCCTCTCGCTTGACTCGGCTGAAGACCGCATCGCCGCCGTGGTGGCGGTCAAGGCACCGATGAAGCGCATGCGGCCGACCCAACGTGAAGCCGCGCTCTCGCAACTGGCCGTGGCCACCGGAGTCGAGAGCTTTGACGATCCGGCGCCCAATTACCGCAATCTGACTTGGGACGAGTTGCGCCGGCTCGATGCGCCGCCCGACTACGAGGTCGGCGGGCATACCGTCAACCACGAGATCTTGTCCTATCTCGACGATCGCGATTTGGATCGTGAGATCGGCGACTGTCTCGCCGCATTGAGTCGAGGCATCGGGCGGCCGGTCGATCTATTTTCCTATCCCGAGGGTCAGGCCGCGCATTACGACCAGCGGGTCATCGAACGCCTGAAGGCTCATGGCGTCACGATCTGCCCGTCGGCGATCGACGGCGTCAATCTACCGGGCAGCGATCCCTTCCATTTGCGGCGCATCATGGTGGGCTTCATGGGTCGGGCGTTTCCCGAAGCGCTGTTCGCCTGAGGAGATGGTGATGAAGGCAGTACCCGACTTCCGCGCACCTGACAGGACGTGGATCATTGCCGAGATCGGCGTCAATCACGAGGGTGACGAGCGTGTGGCCGCCGATTTGATCGACCGAGCTGCGGAATGCGGAGTCGACGCCGTCAAGTTCCAGACCTTTACGCTCGGCCACTACATTTCGACCGTACAACCCGAACGGCGCCAGCGCACCGGCCGGTTTGAGTTGTCGCGAGCACAATTCGCGCGATTGGCCGAACGCGCCCGCGATCGCGGCCTCGTGTTCTTTTCGACACCGTTCCACATGGCCGATGCCGATTTCCTCGACGGCATCGCGCCCGTGTTCAAAGTCTCATCCGGCGACCTGACCTATCTCGATCTGATCAAGCATATCGCCGGCAAGGGCAAGCCGACCATCATCTCTACCGGCCTCGGTACGCAGGACGAAGTCGCGCGCGCGGTCGAGGCCTTCCTTTCGGTGCGACCCAAGGCACGCGGGGACGGATCGCTGCTGCTGATGCATTGCGTCGCCGCCTATCCGACTCCGGCCGAGGAAGCCAACCTTCGCAATATCGGCTGGCTCAAGCGCGAGTTCGGCCTTCCGGTCGGCTGGTCGGACCACACCCTCGACATCAAGGCCTGCGAATTGGCGGTGGCGGCGGGCGCGGTGGCGCTGGAAAAGCACTTCACCTACCGCAAGGAAAACCAGGCCTTCCACGATCATGCGCTGTCGGCCGACCCGGCCGACATGGCGGCGCTGGTCAAGGCGGTGCGGGCGGCCGAAACCTATCTCGGCCGCGACCGGCGCGAACGCGCGCCTTCCGAGGAAAAACTGCTGGCCCATATGCGGCGCTCGATCGGCGCCGCCGCCGACATTCCCGCCGGCACCCCGGTCAAGCGCGAATGGCTGACCTGGCTGCGTCCGGCTTGGGGGCTGCAAGCCGACGAGATGCCCAAGGTGGTCGGCCGCAAGCTCAAGCGCGCCGTCGCAGCCGGCGATTTGATCAAGGCCGAGGATCTGGCGTGAGTTTCGGCAGCATCGTCTTTGCGCGTTTCGCTTCGACCCGGCTGCCGGGCAAGGCGCTAGTCGAAATCGGCGGCCGCCCCATGCTGGGCCTGGTGCTGGACCGCGCCCGGCGCGTGGCGGGCGCGCCGCCCTTGATCGTGGCGACCTCGGACCGCGCCGAGGACGATGTCATCGCCGCCTTTGTCGAGAAGGAGGGCGCGGCCTGCTTCCGGGGCGATCTCGACGACGTTGCCGGCCGGGCCCTAGCCTGTGCCGATCGCTACGGCCTATCGCGCTTCGCCCGCATTTGCGGCGATCGACCCTTCCACGATCCCGGCCTGATCGATCGCCTGCGCGCCATGGCCGAGTCCGCCGACGCCGACCTTGCGACCAACGCCCAGCGCAAGACCTATCCGCCGGGCGCGACCGCCGAAGTGATCAGAACCCAGGCCTTGCGGGCAGCTTTGGCCCAGACCCAGGATGCCGAAGACCGCGAGCACGTGACCCGCTACTTCTACGACCGTCCCGACCGCTTCCGCATCGTCAACCACGAGGCCGCGGCCGGGATCGATCCGCGCCTTTCGCTGGTGGTGGACACACCAGCCGATCTGGACCGCGCGCGCTTCATCGCCGAACGATTGGGCGACGATGTCGCGACCGCGACGCTCGAGCGAGTGCTCGACCTTGCCGCCGAATGGTTTGCGCGCAACGCATCGAAACTGGGAACCGCCGCATGACCGAACTCGCTCTTCTCGGCGGCCGGCCGACGCTCGATCGACCGCTGCCGGTCTACCCTTCGATCGGCCAAGCCGAGATCGACGCCGTCATGACGGTGATGAAGTCGGGCACGTTGTCGGGCTTCTACGGCAGCCCGGGTCCCAATTTCATGGGCGGAACCACGGTCAAGGCGCTGGAGGCGGCCTGGTGCAGGCGTTATGGCAGCAAGCACGCGATCTCGGTCAACTCGGCCACCTCCGGCCTGCAAGCCGCGCTGGGCGCGGTCGGCATCGGCCCGGGCGACGAGGTGATCGTTCCGCCCTACACCATGTCGGCGACGGTGGTGGCGCCCTTGATCTGGGGCGGCATACCGGTATTCGCCGACATCGAGGCCGACAGCTTCTGCATCGACCCGAGCTCGGTGCGGGCCAATCTGACGCCGCGGACCAAGGCCATCCTCGCGGTCAACCTGTTCGGACATCCGGCGCGGCTGGCCGAGTTGAGGCAAATCGCCGATCAGAACGGCCTGTGGCTGATCGAAGACAACGCCCAGGCGCCGCTGTCGCACGAACATGGCCGGACCTGCGGCACGATCGGTCATATCGGCGTCTTCAGCCTCAACTACCACAAGCACATTCATTCCGGCGAAGGCGGCGTCTGCGTCACTGATGACGATGCTTTGGCCCAGCGCCTAGCGCTGATTCGCAATCATGGCGAAAACCTGGTCGAAACCTTGAAGCTGGCCGACAGCACCAACATCGTCGGCTTCAACATCCGCATGACCGAGCTGTCGGCGGCGGTGGCACTGGCCCAGCTCGACCGCGTCGAAGAACACGTCGAACGCCGCGAGCGCGTGGCGCAGACGCTTACCGAGGGCACCAAGGACTTGGCCGGGTGGACGCCGCCCGCCGTGCGCGAGGGCTGCCGGCACAATTATTACATGTGGACCGTACGCTACGACGAAAACAAGGTTGGGGTATCCCGCGCCACTTTCGCCAAGGCCCTCCAGGCCGAAGGCGTTCCGATCGCCGCCGGCTATGTCGCGCCGCTCTATTGGTTGCCGATGTTCCAGCGCCGCGTCGCCATCGGCGACAAGGGATTTCCGTTCAATCTCACCAACCGCAGTTATGCCAAGGGGCTATGCCCGGTGGTCGAGCGCATGTACGAGCGCGAAGTCATTCAGTATCAGCCGCCGTCCTGGGACGTCGATGCCGATCTTGCGGAAAGGCTGGCGGCGGCGATCCGCAAGGTCCATGGCGCCGGCGCGGCGTTGGCCGCGTGGGAACGCAACAATCGGCCGAACTGATGCCTAGGGTCGTCGCATCGATCGAGGCGCGCATGACCTCGTCGCGCCTGCCTGGCAAGATTCTTTCGGACATTGCCGGCCGCCCGGCGTTGTCGCGCATGCTGGCGCGACTGCGACTTGCCAAGCGGCTGGACGGGATCGTCTTGGCCACCACCGACCGCCCGACCGACGATGCCACGGCGCGCTGGGCCGAAACCGAAGGCGTGGCCTGCTTTCGCGGCTCGGAGGACGACGTGCTGGCCCGCGTCGTCGGCGCGCAACGTAGCCAGCGTTCCGAAATCGTCGTCGAGCTGTGCGGCGATTGCCCGCTGATCGATCCTCAGGTGATCGATCGCGGTGTCGAGAGCTTCCTCGCCGGCGGCGTCGACGTGGTCTCGACCACGCAGCGCTCGACCTATCCGCGCGGTCTCGACGTCCAGGTGTTTCGGCTCGATGCGCTCGAACATGTCGCCGAAACGATCGACGACCCGCCGGTACGCGAGCACGTCTCGCTGTACTTTTATGAACACCCCGAGCGCTATCGCGTGCATCACCTGACGGCGCCAGCGGACTGCCTGGCGCCGGAGTTGCGCTGCGTCTTGGACTATCCTGCTGACCGCGAGTTCATCTCCGAAGTCTATCGGCTACTCGAACCGAAATATGGCGATGCCTTCGGAGCCCGCGAGATCGTGGCTTTGCTCCAGGCCGAACCCGCCCTTGCCGACATCAACCGCCACTGCCAGAGCCGGGCTGCGCGATGAGCCGACCGACGGTGCTGGTCGGCTTCGGCAAGATCGCGGCCGGCTTGGCCGACAATCGAGCCATGAACCGGGTGTTCCGCTGCGCGGTCCATGCCCAGGCGCTGCAATCCCACCCCGGCTACGATTGGTGCGCCGTGGTCGACCCCGACCCGGCCGCCAGGCGCCTGGCGACCGAGCGCTGGAGGATTCCGGTCGTAGTCGACCGCATCGAGGCGCTGCCCGAGCCTGCGTTCTATCGCGTCGCGGTGCTCACTTCACCGCCGGCAACACGCCCCGCAATACTGGCCGCCCTGCCTGCGCTCGAAGGCATCATGGCGGAAAAGCCGCTTGGCATCGCGGACGGCGAGGCCGAGGCATTCGCCGCCATGTGCGATTCGCGCGGACTGACAGTGCAGGTCAACTTCTGGCGGCGCGGCGATGCCGGCATCCGCGCCTTGGCAGGTAGCAAACTGTCCGAATTGGTCGGTCCGATTCAGGCCGCATTCGGAACTTATGGCAATGGCCTGATGAACAACGGCTCGCACCTGGTCGACCTTGCGCGCATGTTGCTGGGCGAAGTGCGGGAGGCGCGCAGCACCGGAGCGTGGCGACCGCTGCCCGATGCGCCGATTCCGGGCGACGGCGCCTTGCCGTTCACGCTGACCTTCGAGACCGGCGCGACGCTGGCGGCAGCCCCGATCGATTTCCGCAACTATCGCGAAATGAGCCTCGATCTTTGGGGCGAACGCGGACGGATCGAACTGCTGAATTCGGGCGTCTCGATCTTCCATCATCCGCTCGGGCCCTGCCGCACGCTGGATGGCGATCTGGAAGTCGATCCCGATCGGCGCCAGCCTTTGCCCTCGGGCGCCTACGAGGCGCTATACGCCCTCTACGACGATCTGGTTTCGGCATTGGACCAGGGGCGTCTGCTGCTGAGTTCGGCGCGATCGGCATCGCGCACCGATCAAGTGATCCGTGCGGCACGGAAGTCCGCGGCCGACGGATGTCCGACCGCATTGTCCTGATCGTGGCCCGGATCCTGTCATACGTCGAAGACACCGGCGCGGCGAATTTTCTGGCGCCCTTGTCCGGCGCGCTGCAAGGCCTGGGTCACGACGTGATCATGACCGCAGCGGAGTCCGGCGCCCGTCAATTGGCCGAACTCGGTGTCGGGTTTCACCGGCCCGACGGCGATCTCCTGACGCAATATCGGCCGGACGCGGTGGTGGTGGGAACCGCCAAGAACCCGGACACCCTCGGCCTTACCTTGATCGATCGAGCGCGCACCCGCTCGATCACGAGTTTCGGAGCGGTCGATGGCGCCAACGCCATGGAATTGCGTTTCGCTGGCCGTAGCAACGATCCCCTCGCCCATCGGCCCGACTATTTGCTGGTCCCGGATGCCGCCATTGCAGCCGGTTACGTCGCGCTCGGCATGCCGGAGGCTCGTGTCGTCGTGTGTGGCCATCCCCATGTCGATCGGGCCAGCAGGCGCCGCGAAGAGCTTGCGATGGAAGGTCGCCCAGCAGTGAGACGCCGCGTCCTGCCGGACGCCGGCGGCAGGCGCGTGATGGTGTTCCTCGGCGAAGCTTCGCACGGACTCGATGCAGGACGCTTCGAACGGCAGCCGGGATACTCGCTGCACGGTCGCGGCGGCAGCGATTTGCGGACCCATATCGTCATCGAGGAATTTCTCGACGCCAGTGCGGCCCTTGACCCGCGTCCATACCGGGTCCTGCGCCTGCATCCGAGGGACGATCTCGAAGAATATCGGCCCTATCTGGCCGAATTCGACACCGTCAGCCGGGGCGGCGATCCGCTCGAGCTGATGTACGCCGCCGACCTGGTCGTCGGGCTGACGACGATCCTGATGGTCGAGTCGACGGTTCTCGGCACGCCGACGCTAGCGGTTCTGCCGCGCATGCTTGAGCGCCATTGGATCACGGCAATCGCCGCCGGAGTCATTCCCTGCGCGACCGATCGCGCAGGCCTGATTGCGGCGCTGAGAGAACCGCCAATCCCGAACGAGAAGTCGGATCGGTTTCTGCTACGGGATTCCGCCGTACATATGGCGGCCGCCATATCCGAACGGATCGAAAGCAAGGCAATCTGATATGAGGGTGGCAAACTTGACGACCGGAAACTTTCATCAACTCGCATGACCATGGCCGACCAGATCAAATCCGTTGGCGCGATTCATGCCGCCCAAGAATTTGGAGCGACCTATCCGATCTTGGCGGCGCTCAAGCGCCGCACCGGCGCGCGCATACACTATTACTGCGGCTTTCCAGAGCAGAGCGACTACCTTCGCAAATTCGATCGTGCTGGCGTGTTCGACACCATCCATGTGGCGCCCCAGACCGTGCTAGCGGCACTGCGTCCGGTTGGTGGCGATGCGGAAATCGTCGACCGCGCGCGCATTCTCGAGCGCAAATTGGGGGTCACGCTCAATCTCATGGCGGTCGCCGACCGGCATCTCGGCCGCGGCTATGCACTCGGCGGCTCGCGCTTCTTCCGATCGCGCGCCTCGCAATGCGGCTATATCGGAATGTTGGCGGCATTCGTCGAAGTGCTGGAGTACTGGTTCGACCACATGTCCAGAAACCGGTTCGATCTGGTGTTCGGTGGCAGCGGTGAGGTATGGCGGGTCGCCCGCGCGCTCGGCATACCGTTTCGAATCTTGACCACCAACCGGATCGATACCGGATTCTACTGGGCGGAAGATCGGTTCGGCGGACATGCCGGCGTCGCCGCCGGCTTTCACGGCGCAGAGGCCGGCGAGATACCCCCGATCACGGGGTATCTGCAAGACCTCATTGATCGGACGAATTTCTTCCGGGCGGCGACCCTGAGCGGCGCGGTGCGCGACATTGCCCGACGGTTGTGGCGGTCTGCCAAGGGTCGCATACGAAATGAAACCAAGGCCACGCAGGGCTACTGGCTGCGGGACGAGATCGCCTTCGCATTGCGACGGTGGTGGCATTTCCGTGCCTTGTCGGGGCCGCACGCAGCCAAGTTGACGGCGTTGGAGAACCGCCCTTTCGTTTTCTACGCGCTCCAGCAGGAACCCGAGGCCATGGTCGGTTTGGTGAGCCCCGAGTTCTTTTTCCAGCAGGCAGCAATCGCGGCGCTGTCGCGCGATTTGCCGGCCGGAGTCATGCTGGCCGTCAAGGAGACGGTCCATGCCGTCGGACTTCGCCCTGCCGAGTTCTACCGCCAGATCGCCGAGCTCAAGAACGTGGTGATGCTCGATGTCGCCGAGCGCGGCATCGACATTGCGCGCAAGGCGGCGGCGACGGTGACGATGACCGGAACCGTGGCGCTGGAGGCCGCGCTGATGGGCAAGCCGGTACTTGTGTTTGGCCGCAACAATTCCTTCAATCTCCTACCCCATGTTTCCGTGATTCGGTCTTTCGACGATATCCGCCCCGCCCTGGAGCGCGCGCTGGCCGGTGCAATCGATCCCGACAGAGCGCGGCTCGATGCCGCACGCTACTTCAAAGCGTTGTCGGGGTTCAGCTTCCCACTGACCGACTACCGCCCCGGTGCGGACGCCAACGCCCTAGCGGCCGAAGCCGAAACGGCAGTCGACAGACTGCTGGAGAGCCTCGCTGCTTCGCGGCCCGGCGGCCACACTGGCTAAAGCCGGTCACAACCGATCGCCAGATGCCTGAACGAACGCAAAAACCGCGACGCAAAGCGATGCCGCGCCTGCGTGACATCGTAACCATACGCGCCAATTCGACGAACCCAGCCCACGCCCAATCGCTAAAATTCGGAACCGAACATCCAGGACAGGTTGCGACCATGCCAAGTAAAGTCAAATTCCCCGCCGTCGATCTGAACGGCAAGTCCATCCTCGTCACCGGCGGCACCGGTTCGTTCGGTCAGGCCTTCATCCGTAGGGTCGTCGCGACCTTCAAGCCCCATCGCTTGATCGTGTTCTCGCGCGACGAGCAGAAGCAGGTCGATCTGGCACAGGAGCTTTCGCCCGCCACCCACCCGTGCCTACGCTATTTCATCGGTGACGTGCGCGATCTCGGACGGCTGGAAATGGCGATGCGGGAAGTCGACTACGTCATCCATGCCGCCGCCCTCAAGCACGTGCCGGTGGCCGAATACAATCCGTTCGAATGCATCAACACCAACGTCATGGGCGCCGAGAACGTGGTCAAGGCGGCGATCCGCGCCGGCGTCAAACGCGTGGTAGCGCTGTCGACCGACAAGGCGGCCAATCCGATCAATCTCTACGGCGCTTCCAAGCTGGCCTCCGACAAGATCTTCATCGCCGCCAACAATTTGACCGGCCACCGCGGCCCGCATTTCGCCGTGGTGCGGTACGGCAATGTCTACGGCTCGCGCGGTTCGGTGGTGCCGCTGTTCAAGAAGCTGATCGCCGCCGGCGCCAAGGAGCTGCCGATCACCGATCCGCGCATGACGCGCTTCTGGATCACGCTTGAACAGGGCGTCGCCATGGTGCTGTCCTCGCTGGCCGAAATGCGCGGGGGCGAGATCTTCGTGCCCAAGATTCCGAGCATGAAGGTGGTCGACTTGGCCAAGGCGATGGCGCCGCGCCTGCCGCACAAGCTGGTCGGCATTCGCCCCGGCGAGAAGCTGCACGAAGTCCTGATCACCGAGGACGACAGCCGTACGGCGGTGGATATCGGCGATCGCTACGTCATCGAGCCGGCGATCGTCACCTGGTCGCGCAAGAGCTTCCGCGAGGACGGCGCCAAGCCGCTGGCCGAGAGCTTTCGCTACGCCAGCGACACCAACGACCAATGGCTGGACCAGGCCGGACTCGAGGCGCTGCTGTAGGTCGTTCGTGGCCGGAGTCCTGATCACAGGGTCGGGCGGCCTGCTCGGTCCATACTTGCTTGAGGCCTTTCCTGCCGCGCAGGCGCCGCGGCGCAGCGATTGCGAACTGGCCGACGCTGGGGCGGTCGCGCGCCTGATCGCCGCTGCAAAACCGGATACGGTCGTTCATGCTGCCGGTTTCACCGACGTCGACGGCTGCGAGCGCGAACCCGTGCGTGCTGATCGCGACAATCGTCAGGCGGCAGCGAATCTGGCAGGCGCACTTCCGGCCGCATCGCAGCTGGTGTTTCTTTCCACCGACCAGGTCTATCCCGACGAGGCGGGTCCGCACTGCGAAGGCGGCGAAGCGCCGGTCAATGCCTACGGCAAATCCAAACTGGCAGGCGAGGCGGCAGTCTTGCGCCATCCGCGCGGGCTGGTGCTGCGGGTCAATTTCTTCGGCCCTTCGCGGACGCAGGGCCGGTCCAGCCTGAGCGATTTCGTGATCGAAACGCTGCGGGCCGGGCGCGCGGCGACCTTCTTCCGCGACGTGCTGTTTTCGCCGCTGCACATGACGACCTTGGCCGGATTGATTGTCGAGGCGGCGCGGCTCGGCCTGACCGGTGCCTTCAATCTCGGTTGCCGTGAGGGCGCCAGCAAGGCCGATTTCGCCCTGTTGCTGGCGGCGCGCTTCGGGCTGTCGACGGCGACGGCCACGGTCGGCGAGTCGAGCGCCCTGCCCGGCCGCGCGCCACGGCCCAAGGATTTGCGCATGGACGTGACGCGGTTCGAATCGGCCCTCGGCCGATCGCTGCCCAGCCTGCGAGAGGAAATCGCCAAGCTATGAGCAAGGACATCGCCATCGGCCGCAAGCGCGTCGGCGACTTGCACCCGACCTATTTCATCGCCGACATCGCTGCCAATCACGACGGCGATCTCGAGCGCGCCAAACACTTGATCCATTTGGCCGCCGAGGCCGGGGCCGACGCCGCCAAGTTCCAAAACTTCGCTGCCGAAACCATCGTTTCGGATCACGGCTTCAAGTCGCTGGGCGGCCAGCAGTCGCATCAGTCGACTTGGAAGAAGAGCGTGTTCCAAGTCTACAAGGAGGCCTCGATCCCACTGGGTTGGACTCCGGCCTTGAAGGAGGCCTGCGCCAAGGCCGGCATCGATTATTTCACCGCGCCCTACGACCTAGCCTATATCGATCCCTTGCTGCCCCATGTCTGCGCTTGGAAGCTGGGATCGGGCGACATCACCTGGCACGCCGAGATCGAGGCCATGGCCAAGACCGGCAAGCCGCTGCTGATGGCCACCGGCGCGGCGGCGATGGACGAGGTGCGGGCTGCGGTTGCGGTCGCGCGCCGCCACACCGACCAGATCGTGCTGATGCAGTGCAACACCAATTACACCGCATCGCTCGACAATCTCCGCCACGTGGCGCTGAACGTGCTCAAGATCTATGCCGTCGAGTTTCCCGACCTGGTGCTGGGGTTGTCGGATCATACGCCCGGGCATGCCACCGTGCTGGGCGCGGTGGCGCTGGGCGCGCGGGTGGTGGAGAAGCACTTCACCGACGACATGACGCGGGTCGGCCCGGATCATAAGTTCTCGATGGACCCGCGCAGCTGGCGCGACATGGTCGACCGCACGCGCGAACTCGAGGCCGCGTTGGGTCCGGCCGAGAAGCGGGTGATGGACAACGAGCAGGAGACCGTGGTGCTGCAGCGCCGGGCGTTGCGGACGACGCGCGCGCTGTCGAAAGGCGCCGTCATCGCCCAGGGCGATCTCATTCCGTTGCGCCCCTGCCCGCGCGATGCGCTGCCGCCCTATCGCGCCGGCGAGCTGGTGGGACGCCAGCTGGCGCGCGACTTGCCCTCGGGCGAATGCGTGCGGCTGTCGGATTTGACGTGATTGCGATCGTGATCCCGGCCTACAACGAGGCGGCCACGGTGGCGCAGGTGGTGCAGGCCGTCTTGCCCTTTGGCCGCCCGATCGTGGTCGACGATTGCTCGAACGATCGGACCGGCGAGTTGGCCCGCGCCGCCGGCGCCGAAGTCGTGCGGCATGACGCCAATCGCGGCTATGACGGCGCCTTGCAGTCTGGATTCGAGGCGGCGGATCGCCTGGGAGCGGCGATCGTGGTCACGTTCGATGCCGACGGACAGCACGAGCCGTCCATGATCGCGCGGCTATCGGCACCGATCCTGGCCGGCGAAGCGCAGCTCGTGCTGGGACAGCGGCCGCAACCCGCAAGACTGTCGGAGTGGGTGTTCGACCTCTACACGCGCTGGCGATTCGGCGTTCCCGACATTCTCTGCGGGCTCAAGGCCTACGCCATCGCGCTTTATCGCCGCCATGGCCGTTTCGACGGCACAAGTTCGATCGGCACCGAACTGGCCTTGGTGGCGCTGCGATCCGGCCTGCCGCATCGCCTGGTCCCGGTACCAATCCATGACCGCGCCGGCCGACCGCGCTTCGGCTCGCTGCTGCGGGCCAATGCGCGCATCTTCCGTGCCTTCGCATTCGCTGTGGCGGCCGACATCCGCCAGACCGCCACCGGACGCGGCGGTCTCGATCGGAGCATGGCCTAGCCATGCGACGTCTCTGTATCATCCCCGCCCGCGGCGGCTCCAAGCGCCTGCCGCGCAAGAACGTCGCCGATTTCCTCGGTCGGCCGATCATCGCCTGGACGATCGAAGCCGCCCTGACCACCAAACTGTTCGATCGCGTCCTGGTTTCGACCGACGATGCCGAGATTGCCGACACCGGACGGAAATACGGTGGCGAAGTCCAGATGCGCGACCCCGCGCTCGCCACCGACGAGGTCCATGTGCCGCAGGTCTGTCGCGGCGTCCTGTCACGAGAACGCGAACAGGGCCGCAATTACGACGTGCTGTGCTGCCTCTATGCCACGGCGCCGCTGCGTACCGCCGACGACATCGCCGCGGTGGTCGGGATGATCGATCCGCCGCGCTGCAATTTCGCCATCGCCGTGACCAATTTCGCCCATTATCCGTTCCAGGCCCTGCGCGAGAACGCCGACGGCACGCTCGAACCGGTCTGGCCCGAGCACTATATGACTTCGGGCGAGAGCCTTGGCCGGCTGCGCGCCGGCAATGGCAGCACCTATGCGGCATCGGTTCCGGCCTTTCTCGACAAGCTGAGTTTCTCCGGCCCCGGCATGCGCGGCTACTACATGCCGGCAATCCGGTCGGTCGACATCGATTTCGCCGAGGAGCTGGAAATCGCGCAGATCTTCGGTCGCCACCTCGGCATGGATCGCAGGCGGGCGTGACCTTGCACCAGCCGCTGACCGCCAGCCCGTTCGACTTGAACGCGCTGGATGCCGCGGGTTGGCGGGATTCGGTCGCATGGCCGGTGCGTTATGCCGAGACGCGGGACGCGACGCGGGCCGTGGTCGATGCCCTGCTGGCGCTGCCGCCGACGCTGGGCGACGAGAGCGAACGAGCGATCGTCGAATTGGCGCTGCCGGCGGTTTGCGGCCAGTGGCTGGGCATATTGGAAGGCGCCATGGCGCTTGGCGCGGGCCCGGCCGCGGGCTTGCGCTGGACCGGCGCCTCGCCCATTTTTTCCGCCTTGAACGACGGCCAGCCGCCGCCCCGCCGCCCGCTCGTGACGCGCTATCCGGTTCCGTCCCTGGCCTGGGCGCGGGCCCTGAAGAATGCGGTCACGCGCCGGCCGTGGTGGCGCTGGCCGCGCAATTTCCTCGCGCCCGAGATCGCCGTCTGCAGCTTCAACGACCTGCTCTGCGCCGAACTGCTCGCCGGCGACCGCGCCGCCCGTTACGTCGCCGATTCCGTTTTGATCGAGTCCGGCCGCGCCGACCCCCAGCCATTGCTGCGTCCGGATCGGCGCCGCGCCGTGTCCGAGCGCATGGCGACTGCGCTTGGGAACCTGATGCCCGTACCCGAGCCCGTCGGCGCGCGTGCCCTGGCGTGGGCGCGGCTGATCGTCGCGATGGCGATCGAACAGGCCGATCGCGACCTGGCGCGGCTGCGTTCGATCCGGCGCCTCCCCGAACGCCTATGGACCGCGACCGGCAGCCGCCATCTGCCCCGCGCGTTAGGCATCGAGGTTCGCCGCAGAGGCGGCGAGGTAGTTCGCTTCTCGCATAGCGGCGATACCGGCACGTCGACATCGGATTCCGAACTTGCCATTCGCGAGTGCCTGGCTTCGACCGGATTTGCGGTGTGCTCGGACAAGTTGGCGGAGTTGGTTGCACGGCAGCCGGCGGTTCGTGCCGCCGGCGATTGGTCCCCCTGTGACATCAAGGCGACTGCAGCCCCCGATCCCGAATTCCAAGGCCTTCGATCCCTCAAACCGCGGCCGAATGGTCCGCGCCCACGTGTGCTTTATGTCATGACCGCACTGCGCGGCGGGCAACAGCCCTGGCCGCCGCGCCTGCCCGACCCGATTCACGTCGATTCCCAAGTCCGCCTGGCCGAAACCCTGTCGCGCATGCCGATCGATTTGACCTGCAAGCCGCATCCCGAAGGCGCCTGGGGCCACCGTCGACATCCGACCGATGCGATCGCGCCGACGACATACCAGTTGTTCGAGTCGGTGATGGCGGAGTTCGACGTCTACGTCTACGACTTCTTCCAGTCGACCACGTTCTGGAAGGCCTTGTGCACCGATCGCCGCATGGTCCTGATCGACCACGGCATCACCGAATTCGTGCCCGAAGTCGCCGGATGGATCGCCAAACGCTGTACCGTGCTGCGCTCCCGCTTCGACGATCGCGGTCGACCGCAGATCGATGCCGCCGAACTCGAAGCAGCGATCCTCGATTCCACCATTGCTATCGATCCGACGCCCTTCCATCAATTGTTCCGAGCGAGGCGATAAGACCCATGCTGACCATGAACTATGACCGATGGACGACATCGCGTTACAGAAATATGCGGCGACTCAATGAGTATTATTTGGACAAGGCTGGAATCGATCGTTTTCGAGCCGAAATGGAACGGCGCGGCAGCGGCATGACCCTGACCCTAGACAGCGAATTCTTCCAGACCATGTCGCCGCTTTTCGACCCCGCACGCGCCCTGAATTGGGCGGCCTGCCGCTATCGCCCGGCGTTCGAATACCTCGATGCCAATCCGGTGGAAAGCGTGTTGGAAATCGGCTGCGCACATGGCCTGGCGACATGGCTGGCCGCCGACGGCGCCAAGCATATCGTCGGCGTCGACCCCCTCGCAAGCCGGATTGAGGTCGGCAGGAAGTTGTTTCCCGAAATCGAGTTGCACCGTATCGGTTATCGGGAATTCCTTGCGGCCAATTCGAACCGGAAGTTCGACTTGATCTTCGAAGCCGGCGGACCGATCGGCATGAGCGAAGAGGGCGTGCGCGACATCCTCAACCATTGCCGCGTCTTCATTTCGATGCGCGTTTCGACCTGGCACTGGAAGATGCCCTGCCGCCGGCTGTCGTTCGAGGCCACGGCATTCGGCGAGGTCGAGCCGGGCATTGCGCCGGGCTTCTTCCGCCACTACGCCACCCACCATTTCTACGCCACCGCCATCACGCACTTGCGCGGCGAACACCATTTTTTCGACAGTCGCATTCCTTACTGAACGAGGGCCAATTTGACGCTTGGCAAACTTGAGGCGCCGCTCGAGATCGCCCGATCCCATCCCGGGCGAGTAGGGCTGGTATTCGCACTGTTGATCCTGGCCCATTTCGCCGAAGGGCTGGGGATTGCCATGCTGGTTCCGATACTGGGGCTGCTGATCGGCGAGGGGGACGCTTCGCGGTCGACTCTGGCAAACTTGATCGGCGCGGTGGTTGGCGGCCTGGGAGTACCGATCGCGCTTGGGCCGTTGCTGGCCCTTTTCGTCGCCGGCATGACGTTCAAAGTAGTGATGGTTCTTGGCGCTCTGCTTCATGCCGGATACGTCTCGGCGACGATGGCGGCGGAATGGCGGCTCAAGCTCATCGAGGCGCTGATCGCCGCGCGCTGGGGCCATTTCGTCAGCCAGCCGATCGGCCGCTATGCCACCGCAATCGGTCTCGAGGCCCAATCCGCCGGCGGCACGTTCCTCATGACGTGCAAGATCGCAGCTACGGCCTTGCAGGTCGCGATCTACGTCACCCTTGCGGCAATGGTGTCCTGGGTGATCACGCTGGGGGCCGTGATCGCCGGAGCGGCGATCTTCCTCGCCGTGACTCGTTTCATCGCCCTCGCCCGTTCAGCCGGCCAACGCCAATCCTCGGCTCTCAATCAGTTGACCACGCTTCTGATCGACGGCCTCCAGGGCATCAAGCCGCTCAAGGCCATGGCCCGGGTGAAATGGCTGACGCCGCTGTTGCGTGCCGAGACCGAAAACCTCAATCGCGGCATGCGTCACGATTCGCTTTCGGTCGAGGGCATGCGCGGCACGCAAGATCTCTTGATCGCCCTGTTCGTCGCTGGCGGCGCGTTCTACGTCCTCAGCCAGGGCGCAACCACGCTCGACGGCGTGCTGCTGATGGCGATGTTGTTCTCGCGGACCGCGGGACAGATGAGCCAGTTCCAGACTCTCTATCGTCAGCTGGTCATCGCCGAACCGCATTACCGCTCGCTGCGCGACAAGATCGCGGCCGCAGCGGCAGCCGCAGAACCTGGCGGCGGCGAACCGGCGCCGCTGCTGACGCATGCCGTCACGGTCTCCAGGCTCGACTTGGATCTAGGCGGCAAGGCGGTATTGCGCGATGTCTCGGTCGAAGTCCCGACCCAGTGCATCGTCACGTTTTTCGGCCCGTCGGGTGCCGGCAAGAGCACATTGGTGGATGCCATCCTCGGCTTCCATCAGCATGCGCTGGATCGCATCGCGATCGACGGCGTGCCATTGACCCGGGTCGATTTGGCATCCTGGCGTGCCCAGATCGGATACGTGCCGCAGGAGATGTTCCTGTTCCACGACACCATCCGCCACAACTTGGCGCTGGGCGACCCGGCATTCACGGACGCCGATTGCCGCGAGGCTTTGCGCCTAGCCGGAGCCGAAGATTTCGTATCCGCCTTGCCCGAAGGTCTCGACACCGTGGTCGGCGAGCGCGGCGCCAAACTCTCGGGCGGCCAACGCCAGCGCTTGGCCATCGCCCGCGCCCTGATCCACCGGCCGCGGCTCCTGATCCTGGATGAACCGACCACCGCCCTCGATCCCGCCACCGAGGCCGCGATCTGCCAGACATTGCCTGGCCTCGCCGGACGCATGACGATCGTCGCCATTTCGCATCAGCCGGCCCTCGCCCGGATCGCCGACCGGGTCTACCGGCTGGAGGATGGCAGGGCGCGTCTCGAGCGTCACGAGACCGCGGCATGAGCGCGCGCGCCCTCGGCGATGCCATGGCCGAACGCGCCGCGCGTCGTGGCTTGCGGCTGGACTTGGCGCGCCTCGAGCGGGCCGATGCCTGGCTGTTCGGCGGCGTGCCGGCGCCGATCGAGCGCGCGTTGTTCGTCGGCGTCGGCCATGGCCACGACGCGCTATGGGGCTTGATGGAGGGCCGCTTCGAGTCGGTCCTCGGTGTCGATCCCTATGTCGGCGCGCATGGCAACGACGATCGGGACTTTCAAGCGCTGCAATCCCTGATCGCCGACGCCAAATTGACCCAGCGTTTCGCGGTCGAGCGCACCACGGTCGAGGACTACCTCGGCCGCAATCCCGATGCCCGTTTCGATGCCATCATCTGCAACGACGTGCTGCATCACATTTTCGAGACCGCCGCGCCCTTGTCCCGCTCCGAACTCGCCGCCAGGGCGGGCGTGCTGTTCGGGTCGATGCGCCGCGCGGCGCCCAATGGCTGGCTGGTGGTGTCCGAGGTCGAGCGCCATGGCCTGCGCCCGGTCATGACACGGTGCGGCCTCCTGGGCGGCGACGTCAACTACGCCACCAAGCAGCCACGCGAGGAATGGGACGCCGCCATCCGCGCCGCCGGCTGGACCCGGCTCGCGGCCGAGAACTACATCCCCTACGCGCTGCGCACCAGCGCGCCGCTGTGGTCGGGCACGCTCGGCCGCTACACGGTGTGCGACCGCTATCGCTTGATCTATCGCGCCGGCCGCAACACGCGCTCGTAAACCGCCAAAGTGCGTCGCACCACCTCTTCGGTCGAAAAGCCCTCGGCCACGATCCGCCGCCCGGCCGCGCCCAATCGCGCCCGCAGCGCGGGATCCTCGATCAGCCGTGCCAGCGCCTCGACCAGCGGGTCGATCGCTCCCGGCGCCACCAACAGCCCGTTCTCTTCGTGACGCACGATTTCGCGGCAGCCCGGCATGTCGGTGGTGACGATGGCCCGCCCGGCCGAGGCGGCTTCGATCAGCACCTTGGGCACGCCCTCGCCGTAGCGCGATGGCAGGCAGACAATGTGGCAAGCTGCGAACACTTCCGGCATGTCGTCGCGTCGCCCCCACCATTCGACCGTACCGTCATCCTGCCAGCCGCGCAGCTTGGCCTCGGGCACGGCACGCGGATTGCTGGGATGGGTGTCGCCGACCAGGACAAAGCGCGCCCGTCCGCGCAGTCGCCCCGCCGCTTCCACGAACTCGGCCACGCCCTTCTCCCAGATCAGCCGCGCCGGCAAGATCACCAATGGCACGCCGGCCGGCTCCGGACCTCCGGGAAAGTCCTCCAGCCGCACGCCCGAACCCCGGACCAGGTTAACCCGTTCGCGACCGATGGCGCCGGCGGCGATCAAGGTCTCGCCGTCCTCGGGGTTCTGCACGATCACCTGCAAGTTGCGATGCCCGAGCGCCCAGCGATAAGCCAATTTGGCGATCGCGCGCAGCAGGGCAAACGCCGGACCGCGACCGACGAATACCTGCCCAAGCCCAGTGATGCCCGAAATCACGGCCGGCACTCCTGCCAGCCGCGCCACCACCCCGCCATACAGCACCGGCTTGATGGTCAAATGGTGGACCAGATCGGGCCGGAGCCGGCGATAGAGCCGCCACAACGCCCACAGCGTGCGCAATTCGCCCAGCGGATTGATGCCGCGGCGCGACAGCGGGATCGGATGATAGGTGAAACCGGCTTTGGGCAAGGCCTCGACGCCGAAGTCCTTGGGTGCCCAGACATGATCGTCGGGAGCCGCGACATGGACCTCGAATCCCATAGCCCGCGCCGCCTCGGCCACCGGCCGGCGATGCGACATGAAGAACCAGGTCTCGTTGATGACGAACAGCAGCCGACCGCGTGGCGTGGCCATGATGGGGTTTCCGCAGCGTGGACGCGACCATAGTGAATTCCGGCGCGCTCGCCCAGGGCCTGGATTCGCCGCCGCTGCGGATCGCGTTGCTGGCGCGCTCGCTGGACTATGGCGGGGCCGAGACCCAGATGGCGCTGCTGGCCCAGGGGCTGGCGCGACGCGGCCATGCGGTCGAGGTCGTGCTGTTCTATCCCGAGGGCGAGTGGGTCGGGCGGTTGCGTGGAGCCGGGATAGCGGTGCGTTCGCTGGACAAGGCTGGGCGTTGGGACCTGATCGGATTCGGCCGCCGCCTGATCCGAACATTGCGCGCCTTCCGTCCGCATATCCTCAACAGCTTCTTGACCCCGCCCAATGTCCTGGCCGCCCTGCTCAAGCCGTTCCTGCCCGGCACGTGCATCGTTTGGGGCATCCGCGCCTCCAACATGGATCTCGGGCGCTACGACTGGACCCGCGCCGCAACCGCCGCGATCGAACGTCGCTTGGCGGCTTGCGCCAATGCCATCGTCTGCAATGCCCAGGCCGGACGCGATTACGCGCTCGGCCTCGGCTTCCCGGCCGGGCGCATGAGCGTGGTGCCGAACGGCATCGACACCGAGCGCTTCCGACCCGATGCCGAGGCGCGACGCCGCCTGCGATCCGAATTCGGCCTGACCGAAGACGACATCGCCATCGGTACGGTCGGACGGATCGAGCCGATGAAAGGTTACGACACGCTGCTGGAGGCCTTCGCTCGCATCGCCCCTGCCCATCCGCGCGCCCGCCTGGTCTGTGTCGGTCCCGATCTGGCCCCGTTCGGCGACGCCATTCGCGCCCGAGGTGCAGCGTTGGGGCTGGGTCGGCGCGTGATCTGGGCCGGGCCAAGACGCGATGTCGAAGCGGTCTACAACGCCTTCGATCGCTTCGTACTGGCCTCGCGCTATGGCGAGGGTTTTTCAAATGTGGTCGCCGAGGCCATGGCCAGCGGCCATTGTCCGGTAGCGACCGATGTCGGCGATTCGGCGGTGTTGGTCCGTGGCCACGGGATCGTGGTTCCGGCCGAGGATCCGGCGGCGTTGGCGGATGCGCTCGAACGATCCTTGGCCCAACCCGGCGACGGCGCCGCCGCGCGTGCCGCCATCCTCGCCCGCTACTCGATCGAGACCATGGTCGAGGGCACCTTGGCCGAATACCGCAGGGCGCTGGCGGCATGAGCGTGCGTCCCGGAGCCCGGTTCGATCTCGACGACTATGCTGCGCTGGTCGAGGCCGTGTTGGCGCGCGGCTATGCCATCCAAGACTATGCCGGCGCCGATCCCGCCGCGCGCGACTTGATCCTGCGCCATGACGTCGATTTCGACTTGCAGGCGGCAGTGGAGATGGGGGCGGTCGAGGCGGCGCGCGATTGGCGATCGACCTATTTCGTGTTGCTGCGATCGGAGTTCTACAATCTGCTGGCGCCGGCATCGAAAACCGCCCTGCTTGCCCTTCTCGATCACGGTCACGAAGTCGGCCTGCATTTCGACGCTTCGCTCTATCGCCCGGACGAACTGATCGAAGCCGCAGCGCGAGAAGCCCGCATGCTGGGCGACTGGATCGGCCGGGCCGTGACCGCCTTCAGTTTTCATCGCCCGAATCCGGAACGGCTCTCGGACTCGATCGCCGTACCGGGCATGATCAACGCCTATGACGCGCGCTACTTCCGCGCCATGGGCTATTGCTCGGATTCGCGCGGCGCCTGGCACCACGGCCATCCGCTCGACCATCCCGCCCTGTCCGAAGGCCGCGCGCTGCACCTTCTCACCCATCCGATCTGGTGGACCGGAAGCGGCAATCCGCAGCGGCGGATCGAGGGTTTTCTCGACCAGCGCACCGCCTTACTGGATGTCGAGGCCGCCCGAAACTGCTCCGCTTACGTGCCAAGGCGGTCATGATCCGATTTCAGGACGGCGAGTACGCGCGCCTCCGCGAGAACCACACCTGGTTGCGCAGCTTGGGAACACCCGACCCGATCGGCATCGCTTCGATGTTGGAACCGGCCGCCGGCGCGATTCATTTTGCCGATCGTCGCCGAGCGTCCAGCCTGACCGGCCTTCCTCCCGGCAGCTGCGCCGTGGTTCCACCTGGGGTGCCGCTCCCCGAAGGACTGCGTCGCTGCGATCAAGATGACCCCAAAGCCGCCGTCGGTCGCCTCATGATCGCGCTTCGAGAGATTCGCCGACGCTCGGACTTTCGCCAATTGGCGGGAGCGTGGATCGCAGCCGACACGATTCTACCCGACACCTGCCGAATCGAGCCGGGGGTGGTGATCATGCAGGATGTTGTGATCGGCCCGGGAATTGAAATCGGGGCCAATGCCGTCATTCGGCCGGGAACTCGCATCGGCAAAGATGCGCGGATTGGGTCCGGCGCGGTCCTCGGCGCCGACGGCTACGGCTATGTCTACCGCGAGGGACAGGCGCTTTTTCAGTTGCCGCATCTGGGCGGCGTCGAATTGGGCGAGGCATGCGACATCGGGCCTAACAGCGTCATCTGCTCCGGGACCATCGACCCGACCCGGATCGGGGCGCGGTGCAAGATCGATGGGTCGGTCTACATCGGCCACAACGCGGCCCTGGGCGCTGACTGCGCGGTAATCGCCGGCGCGGTGGTAGGCGGCAGTGCGCGTCTCGGCCTCGGCGTCGCGGTCAATACCGCTGCCATGGTCAAAGGTAAGGTCATGGTCGGCGATCGCGCGGTGATCGGCGCCGGCGCGGTAGTAATGAAGGATGTCGCTGCGGGCCAGACCGTAATGGGAGACGTCGCCGGCGAAATGCGCGCCCGCTTGCGTCGCGACGCCTGGCTCGACCAGCAAGCACGTCAGGGCGGCTGATGAATCCGATCCTCGATCAATCCGCCGTGGTGGCGGTGTTGCGCGAGATCCTCGGACCCGAGCGCATCGACGCCGCCATCGCCGCCGCCGATTTGATCGAGGAAGGACACCTCGACTCCTTCGGGCTGGTCGAGTTCGCCGCCCATCTCGAAGCCCGCTTCGGACTGGTGATCCCGCCCGACGCCATCGGCCCCCCGGCGTTTTCGACTTTGGTCGGCATCACCGCCCTGTGCCGGCGCCTGAAGAACCATGACGGCGCTTGATCGGCTGCAAGTTCCGACCTCCGCCGGCCTGATAAGCGAAGGAACCGACCCTCCCGGAGTCGTCGATTTTGCCCGCTTCCTGCAGATAGCCGAAGGCGCGCTTGCGCTTGCGCCCATGCCGATCTCGCCGAAGAGGGTGGTCGGCATCCAGGCCGAGAATGGCCTTGCTACGCTGGCGGCCGTTTTCGGGGTGATACTGCGCGGGGGCGTGCCGGCGCCATTCGCGCCCGCCATAGCCGCCGATGTTCGCGACGCCTGCCTGGCGCGCCTGGGCGCGATCGGGCTTTGGACCGATCGCGACGGATGGCACGTATTGCCAGGCGACGGCAGTTCGATGCCCGAAGGGTTCGAGATCGTGATGCACAGTTCAGGTTCGACCGGCCTGCCCAAGCCAATCGCCATTCGGCTTGAAGCCATGCGCGACAATGCGCGCGACGTGGCTGCGCTGGCCGGAATCGGACCTGACGATGTTCATCTAGGAACCATGAGCCACTGTTATATGAGCGGGCTCTACAATGCGACGGTGCTTCCCTTGGTTACCGGCGCTCGCAGCGTGTTGCTGCCGATCGTCGGTGCTCGCACCATCGGCGCATTGATCGAGGCGACGCGGCGGCATCGCCCGACGGTGCTGTGGTTGAATCCGCTGCTGGCGCGAATGCTGACGACATTGGCCGGCGTGCCGTCCGATCTGTTCGCCTCGGTCAGGCGGGCAATCAGTTGCACCGCACCCCTGCCGCCGGCGACGAAAACCGCCTTCGAACGGAAATTCGGAATTTCCCTGCTGCAATCCTATGGCCTGTCCGAAACTTTGATCACCACGCTCGAAACCGAGCCGCGGTCGCAAGGTACCAGCGTCGGCCGCCCGGTGGGCGGCCCCCAGTCCGTGACGGTCGATGCCGATCGGCAGATCGTCATAGCCAACAGCGGGCTGTGTTGCGGCTACCTTCATCCTAGGCCGTCGGCATTGCGGCTACCGCCGCTTGCCAGATTCGAGGCCGGCGATCTCGGGCGCTATGACGATGCCGGGAACTTGTTCGTGATCGGCCGCCTGTCGGAAACCATCCATCGCGACGGCATCAAGTTCCCGCCCGAACGGATCGAGGCGGTGCTGGCCGAATTTGCGTCGGTCGAGGATTGCGCAGTGGTCAATTGTCCCGACCCCAAGCGGGGCGAGGCAGTTGTCGCCTGGGTGGCCGGTTCAGCCGATCGCCAAACCTTGTTTGCCGCGTTGCGCGCACGCCTGCAACCGCACGAAATACCCGATAGGATCGAGATGCTGTCGGAACTGCCGAGAAACCAGTCGGGCAAAGTGGACCGCCCGGCGCTACGAAGGATGGCCGCGCAATGGAATTGATTGATCTTACGGTGGAACTGGCTCACGGCATGGTCCGACATCCCGCCCCGCACTTGCCGCCGGTCGAAATCGTGCCGGTCGCGACCCACGAGGTGCAAAAGCGCTCGGTGCAAAAGGTTACATTTGGTACGCACGTGTCCACCCATATCGATGCGCCGCTTCATGCCATCCCAGGCGGGCAGACCATCGACTGCGTGCCGCTCGACACGCTTTGCGGTCCGGCTGCGCTGGTGCGCATCGCCAAGCCCGGGAAGGACCAGCCGATCGACCGCGTCGATCTGGAACCTCACCAACGGTTGCTGACGACGGCCAAGCGGGTGATCGTCGAAACCGGCTGGCTGCAGCAGACCTGGGGCAGGCGTGAATATTTCACCGAGGGCACCTATTTGACCCGCGACGCCGCGCGCTACCTGGCGGGCTTCAAGATCGCGCTGTTCGGCATGGACTTCCCCAATATCGACAGCAATGCCGAGACCAAACCCGGCATTCCGGCGCCCAACCACAACATCATGCTTGGCACCGGCATGGTGTTGCTCGAGAATTTGACCAACCTCTGGCGCATTCCGGGCGAATCGTTCGAACTCATCGCGCTGCCCTTGCGCCTGGTCGGCGGCGACGGTTGTCCGTGCCGAGCGGTTGCCAGACTGAACGGCCATGGAGGACGGTCATGACCGCGCTCGCTCGCAGTCTTCACCCCGAATTGGACCTGCTAGAAACCACCTTGCGCGATGGCAGCTATGTCGTCGACTTCCGCTTTACCGCGGCCGATACGGCGTGGTTGGCGAGCCAACTGGAACAAGCCGGGGTCAATTGGATCGAAATTGGCCATGGCCTCGGCCTCGGCGCTTCGCGCGTTTATCGCGAGGCGGCGGCATCGGATCAGGCCTATGTCGCCGCGGCGCGCCACGCCCTCAAGCGCGCCAAGTTCGGCATGTTCTGCATACCCGGCATTGCGACACTCGACGACTTGCGGCAAGCACGCGATGGCGGCATGGATTTCGTGCGGATTGGCGCCAATCTGGACCGCACGCGCGAAATGGAACCGTTCATCAGGCTGGCTCGCTCGCTTGGCCTGCATGTCTGCACCAACTTCATGAAATCCTACACCTTGCCGCCCGAGCGTTTTGCCGAAGTCGCCCGCATGACCGAAGAATGGGGCAGCCAGATGAACTATCTGGTCGATTCGGCCGGCGGCATGGTGCCGGAGGATGTCCGGCTCTACTGCGAGGAGCTGGCAAGGCGTACAAGCATCCCGTTCGGGTTCCACGGCCATGACAACGTACGATTAGCCACCGCCAATTCGCTGGTGGCAGTCGAATGCGGCGCGCTTTGGGTCGACGTTACCTTGTTCGGCGTCGGGCGCGGTTCGGGCAATGCCGCGACCGAGCTGATGACTGGCTTGCTTCAGAACCGCTACGACCGCTTGCGCCACTTCGATCTCAACCGTCTGATGCGTCTGGCCGAGACCCAGGCCGTGCCGCTGACCTATTACCGCCATCAAGAAACGCTGTCGATGTCGCTAGGTCTGGCTCAGGTCCACTCTTCCTTTCTCGATCGCATTGTTGAACGTGCCAAGGAAGCCAAAGTTGATCCCTACGAGCTGATAGCGGCGGTCGGCGCGATCGATCGCGTCGACGCTACCGATCTGGTGATAGGCCAGGCGATCGAGAATGTCCGCAGGCACCAGCGGCCTACTCCTCGCCAGGAAGGCGGGTTGTTCGAACTCGAACATGACGGCACCGCCGCCAGCGCGGTGCGAACCGCGGAAAGCGTGGCCGACAAGCTTGGACTGCCATGCCAAGTATGGATCGGTGCCGAACATCCCGCCGAGACCGTCGATATCGTACGGTCGGCGCAGGCGATAGAAGTGCGGGTTTGCGGTGACGCACTGAAGGCAGTCAACGCCGTCACGCGACCCAGCACGCGGATCGTCCTTGCGCCGAATCTTTCCGCGCTGCGCGCTCGCCTTTCGGGCCGCGGCGATCTGTCGATCACCGTCGCCGACGTAAGACCCGGCTGGGCGGGGCGTTGAGCGCCAACACTCCGCCCCCATCGCGTCCTGCGCTGCGCGTCCTCTGCATCGACCATGAAGGCGGGCTTCGAGCCGTCCGTCGGCAGCGTCGGCGACAGCTACGACAACGCCCTCGCCGAAACGATCAACGGCCTCTACAAGGCCGAGATCACCCACCGGCGCGGTCCCTGGCGGAGCTTAGACCGCGATCGGTTTGCATGGAATCTTTGCATGGAATCAAAGACGCTATTCCATGCAAACTGATCGCGGTCTAGCGGGCCGGCGCGGTGCTTGCATGTTCCCAGTTTCTGGCACGCGGCTCCGGCAACAATGTCAGGGATTGTTTGCGCTTTGCCAGACAAATCCGGTGCAACTGCTTTGACCATCGGTAACTGGCTGATTGGAGCTATTTCGCGTTGGAACATGACACCCGACATCGAAGCTGGTAGCCGTTGAAGTCGTTAACTATCTTGTGCATCGATCATGAAGGCGGGCGCGGCGGTTCATCGCGCAGCCTCCACGAGTTCATCGCCCATCTCGACCGCTCCGCCTTGTCGATTGAGGTGTGGTGCAGGCGCGGCGGAGCGATCGAGCAGCTCTATTGTGCGCTTGGCGTGCCTTGCCGCGTGATTCCGGAACTGCCTTCGTACCGCGCCCAGGAAAGACTGCGCCCCACCTTGGCCGATCTCGCGCGGCTGGCACGAGATCTTTTCCGGCACTGGCGGCTGATACGCGGCCTGGTGGCGGAGATTCATCGGCGATTCGACGTCGTTCATCTCAACTACGAGACCCTCGGTTGGCTGGCGGTCCTGCTGCGCCGGACCGGGCCGGTGCGCATCGTCATGCATATGCGCTATCTACAGCCACAGGCCGCTTGGTTCCGCATCCAGGCCTGGATCCTCAGGCGGTCGCTCGATCGCTTCGTCTTCATCGCCGACACGCTGCGCCAGCGCTTCCTCGCCCTTGGCGGCGGCGACGGTCCGGTCATCCTCAATCCGGTATCGTTCACCAGTCGGTCTGCGCCCGCCCCGACACTGCTCGCCGATCCGCGACCCAAAGTGGCCATGATCGCGAATTTCGGACTGGAGCGGGGGCATGTCGACCTGATCGCCATCGCCGCGGCATTGGCCAGGCGCGGACGGTCCGACATCGTATCGGTCGTGGCCGGCGACCAGACCCTGCCGGGTGGACTGCCCAAGCCGTTGGACGTCTATGCGCGCGCGGGGAGATCCTTCGTCGACTATGTCGGCGACACGCCGCACGCCGATCAGTTTCGTTTCCTCGGCCATGTCGCGAATCCCGAGGCTGCGATTGCCGCCTCGGTCGCGGTGCTGAAGCTCAATCGGCGCGGCGAGCCATGGGGGCGGGACATCATCGAGACCATGGCGCTGGCGCGACCTGTGATCGCGACCGGCGAGTGGACCGGATTCGTCGAACCCGGCGTCACCGGATACCTCGTATGGCCGTTCGATGCCGATGTGGTGGCCGACCATATCATTCGCCTGGTCGACGATCCGGAACTGGCGCAGCGCATGGGCGAGGCCGGGCGCGAACGGGTCTCGCGCTTGTGCGACCCGAAGGCCCGCGCGGCAGATTTGCTGGCGGTCTGGCGGCAGGTGGCTGCGTCAGCATGAGGCGTCGCGTAGTGATGGTGCTCAACGACCTGGCCGGGGGAGGCACCCAGCGCGTGGCAACGACCATGGCCAATGCCTGGGCGGCGCGCGGCGACGAGGTGACGCTGGCGCTGGTTTCTCCCGAGACCGACGCCTGGACGGTCGATCCGAGAATCCGGCGGATCGATCTCGGCTTGCGACGAGGCACCCGCACGCTATTGGGAGCGCTGCGCGATTATGGTGCCGTTGTCCTGCGGCTGCGGCGGCTGTTGCGGGACGTCAGGCCGGAACTGGCCATCGGTTTCATCGCCCACATCAACGTGCTGCTGGTCTTGGCCGGTCTCGGTCTCGGTCTCCGTATCGCCGTATCCGAACGCAACGATCCCTCGCGCCAGAGCTTCGGGCCGATTTGGGACCGATTGCGCCGTTGGCTCTATCCCTTGGCCGATATCGTCACGGCCAATTCGCAATCCGCGCTTGACGCACTTTCGACCTACGTCCCGCGGCAACGGCTCGCGCTGCTGCCCAATCCGCTCGCAGCGCCGCCCGCGCCCGGCAACCGCGAGAAACTCGTCCTCGCCGTCGGGCGGCTGCATCGCCAGAAGGCTTACGACGTGCTGATCGAGGCCTTTGCGCGCATCGCCGCGGAACACAGTGATTGGTCCTTGCGCATTGCCGGCGAGGGTGAAGAACGCGGGGCTCTGGAGCGAGCCGTTTCGCGACACCGCCTGACCGATCGCGTCACGCTGCTTGGTTACGTCGCCGACCCGGCTCCGCTCTATGCCGCCGCCGGGATATTCGTCATGGCCTCGCGCCATGAGGGGACTCCCAACGCGCTGCTCGAGGCCATGGCCGCCGGGCTGCCCTGCGTGGTCAGCGATGGCGTCGGCGGCGGACTCGATTTCCTTCGCGACGAGGTGTCGGGACTGGTGGTGCCGCGCGAACAGGCCGATGCGCTGGGCCGCGCCATGGCGCGGTTGATGGAAGATGCGGCCCTGCGCCTTCGCATCGGCGAGGCGGCACGATCGGCAACGGTGTCGTGTGCGCTGCCGCGGGTGCTCGGCGAATGGGACTCCGCACTCGAACTCCAACCTTCTCCCACTGGATAAGAAATGTCCGATTCGATCCATATCCTCGGCATTCACGACGGCCACAATTCGGGCGCAACCCTGACCCGCGACGGCACGATCCTGGCCAGCATCAGCGAAGAGCGCCTCACCCGTCGGAAAAACGAGGTCGGCTACCCGCGTCGCGCGATCGGAGCAGTCCTCCGGCTGGGCGGCATCGATGCCCGTCAGTTGGACGAGGCGGTCTACGCCTCCAATTTCATGCACACGCCGCGGCATCTCAGCGACGTTTCGAGCTGGTATCGCGTCGGTCTGGCCCGCCAGCGCGCCGATGCTCAGGCGCCGAGCCACTACGCGAAGCTGGTCTACGAGCAGCGTCGCCGGGAGCGCATCGCCGAGGTCACGACCCATCTCGGCCTGCCGGAATCCAAGGTGGGATTCCTCGACCACCATCTCTGCCATGTCGCCGCCGCCCATTACACCTCACCCAACGCCGCCGACGGCCGTCCGATCCTCGGCCTCAGCTGCGACGGCGCCGGCGACAACATCTCAGGCTCGGTCACAATCTGCCGCGGCTCCACCATTGAGCGCATCGCGGCCATCGACCGCCACGCCTCCTTGGGCAAGATCTATTCGCGCATCACGCTGATGCTCGGCATGACACCCTGGGAACACGAATACAAGGTGATGGGGCTCGCGCCCTATGCCGATCCGACGCGCGCCGATCGCGCCGCCGACGCCTTGCGCAGGCTCTTGACTCTGTCCGAGGACGGCTTGAGCTTCCGTCAGGCGGGCGAGCTGTCGACCAACTATTGCTACGAATACCTCCGCGAAGCGTTCGAGGGCGTTCGCTTCGACACGGTTTCGGGCGCGGCTCAACGCTTTACCGAAGAGATACTGACCGCCTGGGTCGCGGCCTGCATCGCCCGCACCGGCATCGCCGACGTGGTCTGCGGCGGCGGCGTCTTCATGAACGTCAAAGCCAATATGCTGATCGCCGCCCTGCCAGGTGTGCGATCGATCCACGTCATGCCCAGCGCGGGTGACGAATCGCTGTCGATCGGCGCCTGCCTGCACAGATTCTACCAACGCCGTCCCGGCGCCGATCGACGCCAAAGCGTGCTGCGCGATCTGTATCTCGGCGGCGCGTTCGATCGCGACGCCGAGGCGGCCGCTATCCGTCAGGCACTGGCCGGACATCCGGTGACGATTACCCAACCGACCTCGGTCGAGGACGAGGTCGCCGCACGCCTCGCCCGCGGGGAAATCGTTGCACGCTGCGCCGGGCGCATGGAATGGGGCGCGCGCGCGCTGGGCAACCGCAGCATTCTGGCCAGCGCTGACGATTTCCGAACCGTCGACCGCATCAATCGCGCCATCAAGCAGCGCGATTTCTGGATGCCGTTCGCACCCTCGGTCCTGGCCGAGGACGCGGCACGTTATTTCGACGATCCCAAGGGAATCCAGCCGCGCTTCATGACTTTCGCCTTTCCGACCCTACCGGCATCGCGGGCCGAGATCGCGGCCGCCAGCCACCCGCGCGACCACACTATCCGGCCGCAGATGGTCACCGCCGACGCCAATCCGGCCTATCACCGGCTGATCGGGCGCTTCAAGGCGCTGACCGGACGCGGCGCGGTGCTCAACACTTCGTTCAACTTGCACGGCTTCCCCATCGTCGAGTCGCCGGCCGACGCGATCGATGTCTTTGCACGTTCTGGCCTTCGCGTTTTGGCGCTTGGCCATCATGTGATTGAAAAAAAGGCAGATTGGGCGGATGCGGACTAGACCGCGATCGGTTCTTAGGGAACCGCGACCGCGATGCCCTATGAACCGGGAATCGCGGTCCAGAGCGGGATGCGAGGGCATGATCGACCTCAACGAATCACGTGCGCGAGTCTCTTCAGCCGCGCGTCGCTCTCCTGTACGGACTACGCGGGCAAGGTTCGTGATCCGTCATGAACCATGCGTTCCCAAAAATGATCAATCTTGTCCTAAGCCAATCGCCTCGCCGCCAGGCGCCATGGGCTCTATATTGTGGCCGACGCTGCCCAAAGTTTCGGCACCAGCCTCGACAACCGTCGTGTCGGCACCATGGGCGACGCCACCAACACCGGTTTCTTTCCGGCCAAGCCGCTGGGCTGCTACGGCGAAGGCGGTGCAATCTTCAGCGACGACGCCGGGCTGGTCGAGACGCTGCGCGGTCACCGTGTCCATGGCCAGGGCAGCGACAAGTACGACAATGTCCGCATCGGCATCAACGGCCGGCTCGACACGCCGCAAGCGGCGATCCTGCTCGAAAAGCTGGCTATCTTCCCTGACGAGATCGAGGCTCGGCAACGCGTCGTCGATCGCTACCAGGCGGGCCTTTCCGACATAGTAAAGACGCTGCACCTCGCGCCAGGTTGTCAGCCTGCCGATGCACCCCTATCGCGAACCCGATATTCAGGATCTGATCGTCGCAGCTGTGCGCCAAGGCGCGAAATGACTCCGTCCCAGAATCGCGCGCCGTAGAGAAATAGGATTGGCAGCAGCGGCAGGATGTAGCGCTCCTGGGCCAACCCCGCTAACGGCGGCGCTACCAACGCCGCCACCAGGAGCTTCATCCTGGCGTCTCCGCGGAACATGGCCAAGACCAGCCCCGGAAACAGAATCAGGCCAGGCAAGGCGCGGGCCCAGGTGAAGATCGAGACCTGTTCCTCGAACGGCGGCCGCAGGCCTGTCAGGTAAAGCAGCTTGGCGGCGATCAGGGCCGCGAGCGAAAGCGCCCGATTTGGGAAATCGGGCAGAGAAGGGAATATGCCGGCGACATAATCAGCCTGTTGCGCACCAAAAAACGCAGATCCCTGATCTCGATAACCGGCATCGTTGACATATACGGAAAAAGTGTTCGCATATAGCGCGACAAGCCCCGTCGCCAATAGCGCACCGACAACGATTTCACGCGGGCGTCGTTCGCCTTGCCAATACCACAGCCAAATCATGTCAGCGATGGCGAAACCCAGCAGACTGACGCTATTGGCTCGAATGGTCGCCGCAGCTATTCCCAGAGTCAGCCACATCGCCGTTCTTGAAGGGCCAGGACCAGCGGCGTAGGCAAAAATAAACAGTAGCGACGCGAGGGCAAACGGCAGGTCGGTGCCGACAGCCAGCGCGTAAAAAATCGGATGCGGCATGGCAGCAAATAGAAGCAGGCCCCAAATTCCGATGCCATTGCCGGCCAGGAAAATGAGGGAAACCGCCAACAGCGCCGCCGAAACCGCAGACCAAGCCAAGGCCATCGGAAGCGCGTTGGAACCTTCGTACCCGAATACCAACATGGCCGCCGGCAGGAATGGCGGAACGAATTTCCGTCCAAATGAACCCGGGAACGGAAATGGAGAGTATGTATAGGCTTGATACCACGCGCTCAAACTATCCTGCCCGAAGGCAGTTCGAAGACGATCCTTGGTCGATGCATAGTAAGAGTTATCGATACCGCCGACGACTAGAGGCGACACTACGTCCTCCGGGTGCCCCGGCAATGCGATCGGATAGTTCGCGGAGACGACAAGCGCCGCCACGCGCAGCGCCATTCCCAGAACCAAGGCGCCAAAAACCGCGCCGCGCAGTCGCTCGGGTATGCTAAGGTTGAATATCATGGCTCGGCTTCGATTCTAGCCGAAGCCCTCCCACTTGCCTATGACCGCGGTTCCGCGATCGTCGACATCGAGATGCGCGACCTTTTGATCTTCATCCCCTGCTTCAACGACGGCGCCAGCGTCGGCGAAACCATTGTCAAGGCGTTGGCTGTCCTGCCGTCGGCGGAAATCCTGGTGGTCGACGACGGATCGGATCGCCCCATCGCCGCTTTGCCGGATGATGCGCGAATTCGCATTCTCCGGCTGCCGGAGAATCGCGGCATCGGCCTTTGCACGCTTATCGCCATTGACTACGTGCTGGCCGGAGGCTTTCGCCGCCTGGCCCGACTCGATGCCGATGGCCAGCACCCAACCGAACGTCTGCCCGACCTGCTTGCTCGGCTCGACCGCGGAGATTGCGATCTGGTGGTGGGTGAAAGAATCAATCGCGGCGACGGCCATGGCGCGATGGCCTGGGCGCGCGGCCTGGCACGGGCATATTTTGCTTGCTTCGCCTCGTTTCTGACCGCGGGACGCGCTCCACAGGACGTCAATTCCGGGTTCTTTGCCATGACTCGCGAAGCCGCGCAGGTGGTGGGCGGTTTCGACCTGCGCCACTATCCCGAACCCGAGCTTTACGTTCGTGCCGCCCGCGCCGGCCTCAGATTGGCTTCAGTCAATATCGAACAGCATGATCGGCGCGACAGCCAAAGCACGCTTGGGCTGGCGCGTTTCGTTTCCATGCTGTATCGCTTCCACGTCTTCGTCGCCGATATCCTCATCGCTCGAGGCAGGTGATGCGCATTCTGTTCGTACTCGCCCTGGCTGTGGTGATGTTTATGCTTATCCGGCGCCGCCTGATCGACGTCGACCTTTCCTTGCCGTGGATGCTGGCACTGGTGGTGCTCGGCTTTACCTACAATTCCTACTATGTCGGCGATCGCTTGGCCGATCTGTTCGGCATGTCGAATACCACGACGGCGGTGATCTTCGCCTCGATCTTCATCCTCTTTGGGCTGATCCTCATCTTGCTGATGGCGGTGACGCGCATGCAGCGCCAGCAGGATCTTCTGCTGCGACGCCTGGCGGCGGCCGAGCTGGCGGCGCAGGATGCGCGCTGGGCGCGTTCCGGCGTCTGAGATCGGACGACGAGTTCAGCCATGCATGAAGACCTTCGCCGCGATCAGGCCGTGCGCGCCTCGTCGGATCGCGCTTTCGGCCTGGTGTTCGTGGTCGTTTTCCTGATCGTCGCCGCCTGGCCGCTGCTGGATGGCGAGGGCCTGCGCTGGTGGTCGGCGGCGATCGCCGCCGCCATCGCCGCATTGGCAGTGTTCATGCCCAAGACGCTGGCGCCCTTGAATCGCCTGTGGACCAAGTTCGGGCTGCTGCTGCACCGGATCACCAACCCGCTCCTGCTGGGTGTGATCTTCTTTCTTGCCGTGGTGCCGACCGGCCTGATCATGCGCGCGCTCGGCAAGGATCCCTTGCGGCTACGGCGCGATCCGGCGGTTTCCAGCTACTGGATCCGGCGCGAACCGCCCGGCCCGCCACCGCGCACTCTCGACCGTCAATTCTGAGGCCAAAACGATGTCATTGCTGATCGAGTTATGGGCGTTCCTGCGCGAACGCAAGAAATTCTGGCTGCTGCCGATCCTTCTGGTGATGCTGCTGTTCGGCGCGCTGGTGGTGCTGACCCAGGGCTCGGCGGTGGCGCCCTTTATCTACACCCTGTTCTGATCGGCCATGCGGGTCCTCGGCCTCTCGGCGTTCTATCACGACAGCGCGGCGGCGCTGGTCGAGGACGGCCGCATCGTCGCCGCCGCCCAGGAAGAGCGCTTCAGCCGCAAGAAGCACGATGCGCGTCTGCCCCGGCACGCCATGGCGTACTGCCTGGAGGAAGCCGGCATCGGCCTCGACCAGGTCGATCACGTCGCCTTCTACGACAAACCGTTCCTCAAATTCGAGCGCCTGCTCGAGACCTATGTCGCCATGGCGCCGCGGGGATTCGAATCCTTCCGCATGGCGCTGCCGATCTGGCTCCGGGAAAAACTGTTCCAGAAAGATCTGCTGACCAAGGAACTCAAGGCGCTGGCGCCGGACGTCGACTGGACCAAGCGGCTCTTGTTCTCCGAACATCATCTCAGCCACGCCGCCTCGGCCTTCTTCCCCTCGCCATTCCGCGAGGCGCTGGTGCTGACCATGGACGGCGTCGGCGAATGGGCCACCACCTCGGCGGCGATAGGGCGCGATCACGCGCTCGAAATGTTCCGCGAGATCCACTTCCCGCATTCGCTCGGCCTGCTCTATTCGGCCTTCACCTACTACACGGGATTCAAGGTCAACTCGGGCGAATACAAGGTGATGGGCCTGGCGCCCTACGGCGAGCCGAAATACGTCGCCAAGATCCTCGACCATCTGATCGATCTCAAGCCCGACGGCAGCTTCCGGCTCAACATGGACTATTTCGACTATTGCACCGGCCTGACCATGACCAATGCGCGCTTCGCCGAACTGTTCGGCGGCCCGGCGCGCAAGCCGGAGGAACGCCTGACGCCGCATCACATGGACCTCGCCGCCTCGGTGCAGAAGGTGCTGGAGGAGGCGGTGCTGCGCCTCGGTCGATCGCTGCGCGCCGAGACCGGTCAGCGCAAACTGTGCCTGGCCGGCGGCGTGGCGCTGAACTGCGTCGCCAACGGCAAGCTGCTGCGCGAGCGCGTGTTCGACGATATCTGGGTCCAGCCCGCGGCCGGCGACGCCGGCGGCGCGCTGGGCGCGGCGCTGGCCGGCTATCACCTCTACAAGGGCCAGGCGCGCACGCCGCCGGCCACGGGCGACGGCATGCGCGGCTCCTATCTCGGCCCGGCCTATGCCGGCGAGGACATCGCCCGGCGCCTGACTGCGGCCGGAGCCCGTTTCGAGCGCATCGGCGACGATGCCGTGGTCGAGGCCGGCGCCCGCGCCTTGGCCGAGGGCAAGGCCTTGGGCTGGTTCTCGGGCCGGATGGAGTTCGGACCGCGCGCGCTGGGCGGGCGCTCGATCCTGGGCGATGCCCGCTCGCCCAGCATGCAATCGGTGCTCAATCTCAAGGTCAAGTACCGCGAGAGCTTCCGCCCCTTCGCGCCTTCGGTGCTGCGCGAGGACGTGGCCGATTGGTTCGAACTCGACGGCGATTCGCCCTATATGCTGCTGGTGGCCGACGTGGTCGAACGCCGGCGCAAGGCCATGACCGCCGAGCAGCAGGCGCTGTTCGGCATCGACAAGCTGAACATCCCGCGCTCCGACATTCCGGCCGTGACCCATGTCGACTATTCGGCCCGCATCCAGACCGTGCATGCCGACACCAATCCGCGCTATCACGCGCTGATCTCGCGCTTCAAGGCACTCACCGGCTGCCCGGTGATCGTCAACACCAGCTTCAATGTCCGCGGCGAACCGATCGTCTGCACGCCCGAGGACGCCTTCCGCTGCTTCATGGGCACCGAAATCGAAACCCTTGCCGTCGGCGACTGCTTCCTGCGCAAGGAAGCCCAGGACCCGGCGCTGAAGCGCGACTACAAGGATTCCTTCGAGCTCGATTGAGCCCGATCCCCCGATCATGTGCGGCATAACCGGCCTGTTCGGCCCGCCCGGCGAGGGCGCGGCGCTCGAATCCCTCGCCCAGGCGATGGCGCAGCGCATCGCCCATCGCGGGCCGGATGCGGCCTGCGCCTGGGCCGACGGCGCCGCGGGCGTGGCCTTCGGCCATCGCCGGCTGGCGATCGTCGACCTGACCGAGACCGGACTTCAGCCGATGCGCTCGGCCTCGGGCCGCTACGTCATCTGCTACAACGGCGAGGTCTACAATTTCTGCGACCTGCGCGCCGAACTCGAACCGCTCGGCCATCGTTTCCGCGGTCATTCCGACACCGAGGTCATGCTGGCGGCGATCGAGCAATGGGGGCTGGTCCCGGCGGTCAATCGCCTGAATGGCATGTTCGCCTTCGCGCTGTGGGACGCGGTCGAACGACGCCTGCATCTGGTACGCGATCGTTTCGGCGTCAAGCCGCTGCTCTATGGAAGGCATCGCGGCCGGCTGGTCTTCGCCTCCGAGGCCTGGGCGTTCAAGGCGCTGGAGGGCTTCGCGCCGAGCGTCGATCGCGAGGCGGTTGCGCTCTACCTGCTGCGCGGCTGCATTCCGGGCGGCAAGGCGATCTTCGAGGGCTTCGCCAAGCTGGCGCCCGGGCACATCCTCACCGCCAGCGCGCCCGATCGCTGGGAGATCGCGCCCTATTGGAAACTGGCGGACGTGGCGCGCGCCGGCCTAGCGGATCCCTGGACCGGGTCTCGCGGCGAGGCCATCGACGCGCTCGAGGCGCTGCTGGCGGACTCTGTGGCGCGACGCATGATCGCCGACGTGCCGCTGGGCGTGTTCCTGTCGGGGGGAGTCGATTCCTCGACCGTCGCCGCGCTGATGAAAAAGACCGGCCAGCCGGTCAAGACCTATACCATCGGCTTCACCGTCGACGCCTACAACGAAGCCGACCACGCCCGCGCCGTCGCCGCGCATCTCGGCACCCAGCACACCGAGCTGATGGTCAGCCCCGAGGAGGCGATGGCGGCGATCCCGCTGATGGGGCCGTCCTACGACGAGCCCTTTGCCGATTCCTCGCAGCTCCCGACCTATCTCGTCAGCCGCATGGCGCGACACCACGTCACGGTCTGCCTGACCGGCGACGGCGGCGACGAGATGTTCGGCGGCTACACCCGTTACTTCTGGGCGCGCGACATCGCCCGCTTTGGCGGCGCAGTGCCCTGGCCGGCGGTGCAAGCGTTGGGCCATGTCATCGCCGCCGTACCGCCCGGCGCTTATGATTCGGTGCTGGGTGCGCTGGCGCCGATCCTGCCGCGCGCGCTGCGTCAGCGCGACGTCGGCGACAAGCTGCACAAGCTGGCGGCGCTGCTGCGCACTGACGGCATCGCCGCCATGTACCGCTCGCTGGTCAGCCTCTATCCCGATCCCGCCGCGATCGTCGCCGATCGCCGGCGGCCGCTCGACCCCCTGCTGGCGGTCGAGCGCGAGGCGCCCGACGCCGACCTGGTGCGGCGGATGATGTATCTCGATGCCGTCACCTACATGAACGACGATATCCTGACCAAGGTCGATCGTGCCAGCATGGCGGTATCGCTGGAGGCGCGCGAACCGCTGCTGGACTATCGCCTCGCCGCGCTGGCCTGGCGGTTGCCGCTCGATCTCAAGGTCGCCGGCGGGCGCGGCAAGATCGCGCTGCGCGAGGTGCTTTATCGTCACGTGCCGCAGGCGCTGATCGAGCGGCCGAAATGGGGTTTCGGCGTGCCGATCCACGAATGGCTGCGCGGCCCGATGCGGGATTGGGCCGAGGGGCTGCTGGACGCGGCACGCCTGCGGGCCGATGGGTTCTTCGATCCGGTGCCGATCCGGGTGCTGTGGGACGAACATCTTTCCGGCCGGCGCAACTGGCAGCACCGGCTATGGGCGATCCTGATGTTCCAGTCCTGGCGCGAGGCTTGGGCGCGTGGTTGATCGGCGGATACTGGCGGCAGCACTCGCTGTCGGCCTGGCGATGGGGTTCCATGGCGTGGCTCACCAGGAATGGGGCGGCGACACCGAGCGCTATATCGCCGTGGCCGACAACCTGCTGTTCAATCGCTGCATCTCGATCGACGATCCCATCGCCGCCACCTGCACGCCGCATTGGGGCGGCAACCAGTTTCCTGGCTATTCGGCGGTGATCGCGCTCGTCGGCGCAATGATCGGACGGGTGCCAGGCGACGGCAATGCCGCGCTGCAGATCGCAGCGATCATAACCCAAACGTCGTTGCTGGCATTGGTGTTGGTACGCGTCGGAAGCGTCGTCGAACGCACCGTCCAATCGCCGCGCTGGGCTGCAATTGCCGTGTTGATGCTGGGTTTCAATCCGATCACTTTCGCCTGGTCGCGGTTCATTCTGACCGAAACCCTGGCCGTTGCGACCACGATTTGGCTTTTGGCGGAATTGGCGGAATCGGCCCGCATCCGCTGTTTGCGAGCTGTTCCCCTCGGTCTTGCGCTCGCAGCCGCCATGTTCGTGCGCCTCGATGCCGTCACCTTGGCGCCGGCGGTGGCGGTGACTGCTTTCATGGTCCATCCCCCAGCCGACGCGATTCGGCGAGGGTTGCTGGTCGCCGTCATCGCCAGCCTGCCGCTCGGCGCATGGACGGCGCGCAATCTTGCCGTCGGTCTCTCGGCCCTGCCCAAGTCGGACTATAATGTCGGCCTGGGCAAGCCCCAGGGACTTCTCGACTGGCTCACCACCTGGACCTATCGCCAATATGACGGCGCAACGGTGATCGATGCGATCGCCAACCGCCGCTTCGATCGCGTGCGCTTCCCGAACCATGCCTATCGCGACGCCGGCGAACGCGAACAGGTCGCGACGTTGCTTGCCCGTCTCAATGCCCACCGCGGCACGGAATTCCCCGACGACATCGATGCCGAATTCTCGAAGCTGGCTGAGGCGCGGCGTGCCGCGGATCCGGTCGAGTATTGGCTGATCCTGCCGCTCCGCCGCGTAGCAACGCTATGGCTGTTGCCGACTTGGAGCGGCGGCTATCCGATCGAATTCCACAATCCCGAACGCGAGCGCCTCCGGCTCGAAGGATGGCGCGATCTCGTCGCCCTTTTGGCCGATCACCCGTTGCCGACGGTTTGGCGTGGCGCCCTGTTCGGCCTGCGGCTAGCCCTGGTGGTTTCGACTCTCTTCCTGCTGTGGCGTTGGCCGTACCAAGTTCCCGTCGCACGCGTGATGCTCGCCTCGACCGCGGCCTACGCCGTGGTCCGATCGATATTCCTAGCGGAACTGGGCTTTGACGAGCCTCGTTTGATGATCGAGGCATACGCCGCACTGTGGCTTGCGACGCTGATGGCGTGTTTGCTAAGGTCCCGCGCCGTTCCCACCTGATTTGAATCGAGTCATGCACCCCGACGCCATGCGGCGCATCGATCGCCATGCCGGGACGCCGCTGTGCCGCGTCGTGACCCTGATCGAGCGCTTGCGCCCGTCACCGGCCCCAGCCGGCCCGCCGCGGCGCATCCTGTTCATATGCCTGGCCGAAATCGGCGCGTTGTTCATCGCCCATCCCGCGTTGCGGGCGGCGCAGCGTCGTTTCGGCGACGTCGAACTCTGGTTCATGACCTTCGCTACCGGCAGCGAAGCCCTGGCACTGATGGGGATTCCAGCGGAACGTCGCCTGATTCTCGATCCGTCGTCGCTCGGCGGTTTGATCGGGAGCGCGGCCAAGGCCTTGCAGCGCGTGCGGGCGGCCGGCATCGACACCACCGTCAATCTCGAGGTCTATGCCCGCTTCAGCACCTTATTGGCCTGGGCCAGCGGTGCGGGGCGCAGGGTCGGCTTCCACCGCTTTGCCGAAGAGGGACACGATCTCGGCGATCTCCTGACCCACAAGGTGATCTACAACCCGCATCGCCATGTCGCCGACTCCTATCTGTCCCTGGTCGCTGCGGCTGCCGAGCCGGCGAGTTCCGAGCCTCGCGCCAAAACTGCGATTGCGCGGACCGGCGAGGACCGATTGCGCATTCTCAGCGACGACGCTGGCCTGGCCGCGATCCAGGCCAAGCTGCGCGCCGCCTGTCCGGCGCTGGAGGATCGCCATCGCCTGGTGATTCTCAACGCCAACGCCAGCGATCTGGTCGCCTTGCGTCGCTGGCCCGACGACAATTACGTCGCTCTGGCCAAGCGCCTGCTGGAACGCGACGACATCGCCGTGGTGTTGACCGGCGCGCCGTCCGAGACCGGCGCCAATGCCGGGCTGGCGGCACGCATCGGCCATCCCCGCGTCGCCAACATGGCAGGACGCACCAGCTTCCGCGAGTTGATCGACCTCTACAATGCCTGCCACGCCATGGTGACCAACGATTCCGGCCCGGCGCATTTCGCTTCGGCCACCGACCTGCCCACTTTGGTGCTGTTCGGTCCCGAGACGCCCGACATCTTCGGCCCGGTCGGCCCGCGCCAACAAGCCCTCTATCTCGGCTTGGCCTGCAGCCCCTGCGTCTCGGTCTACAATCAAAAACGCTCGCTCTGCACCGACAATCTTTGCCTCAAGGACATCACGGTCGACGCGGTCCTTGCGCGGACTCGGGCCCTGATTGGCGACCGGCCATGACGCAAGCGGTCTCGAACGTATTGCTTTTCGTCGCCAGCGCCTGTCCGGTTGCGGACGTGGCGGCGCGTTGCGCCGCATTGCTGGCCGAGGACGAGTCCTGGCACTTGTTGATCGTCGACGACCGGGCGGACGATGCCGCGGCGCTGCATCAGGATGGCTCCGCGTTCCACCACCCCCGACTGACGATCGTGCGACGTCCGCGCGCCATCGGTCAGGGTTCGGCGCATCGACTGGCGCTGCTCCACGCCATGCGATTCGGCTACCGCATTTTGGTGACGCTCGATGGTGGCACTGCGTTCGGGGTCGATCAGGTTCGAGCGCTGTTGGCGGCGGCAGGGGAGGCGGACGTGGTCGTCGGATCGCGGCCGCCCGGCGGCGGTGGATCGGCATGGGTCGACGACGCGGTCGACTGGGTGGGGCGCAAACTGGTCCGTGCGACAGTGGACGACTGCATGTCGCCTTTCCGGGTCTATCGGGTGGATCGCCTGCGCGGCGCCGGCATCGAGGCCATCCGATCCGACGGACGTGTTTTCCATGCTCGGTCTCTGCGTGCCGTGCTCGACCGCCGATTGACCGTCAGGAATGCCGCGATCCCCGCCGACGCACCGCCCGCATCGACCTTCGGCTCCACCTGCCGCAAGATCGGTAGCGCGCTTGCCGACATCCTCCGGCTGCCGATTGGCGCCTTCCGGCGGCCGCACATGCCCGGCCTGCCCCCGGCGGAGGCTGAACGCTGCCCTTTTTGCGACAGCCCTTATCTGGTCGAGCGCTGGGCGGCAAGACGCAGTGGACGACCGAACGCCGAGGCGTTTCGCTGCACCAGCATGGAGCACGACAACAAGCCCCGCGTCGAGCAGTGCCTGGTCTGCGATCTCATGTTCGTGCCGTCCTGGGCGCGGCCCCAGGGCCTCGATGCGCTCTATGGCGACGTCGTCGACCATGCCTACCTCAAATACGCCGATGCGCGGCGGAAGACGTTCTCGCGCCTGATGGATCGGCTAGGACCCCATCTGGGCAAGCCGGGAGGCGCGCTCGAAATCGGCTCGTATTGCGGCCTGTTCCTGGAAGCGGCGCGATCGCGCGGCTGGACAACCACCGGCATCGAACCTTCGCGGTGGGCTTCAGGCTATGCGCGCGATTCCTTGGGCCTCGATGTCCGTACCGGCATGACCGAGGCCGTGGCGCCGGAGCTCGGTCGAGACTACGACATGGTGGCGATGTGGGACGTGCTCGAACATGTTTCCGACCCGAACCAGATCCTGGCGATCGCCAACGGCAAGCTTCGCGATGGCGGGATCTTGTGCCTGTCCACGGTCGATCTGAGCAATTGGTTCCCGCGCATCACCGGCCAGAATTGGCCTTGGCTGATGGACATGCATCTCTACTATTTCACCCCGACCACGTTCGCCAATTATGCGGCCAAGGCCGGATTCGAAATCGTTCATTCGGAGACCTTCAGCTATTACGTCTCGGCATCCTATTTCGCCGAGAAATTGAGCGCGGTCCTGCCGTCCGCCATCGGATGGCTGTTCGACCTGCTGGCGCGCTTGCCGCTGCTTGCCCGCCTCTACGTCCTGATTGCGATCGGCGACAGCCGCCTCTATGTACTTCGCAAGCGGCGGGCGGCAAATTGAACATTGCGATGGTGATCTCGCTCGTTCGAGGAGGCACGACTCGATGAGCTTGACCGGGCTCTCGAAATCGGACCGCGTCTTTCTTCTGCTGTGGGTAGGCTTCGCGGTCTTTCTGGCCTATTTCTGCCATTTGCTCTTGGCGGCCATGCCGGACGGCTTTCGGGCCGAGCAATACTATCACGACGTCGCAGTCAATTTGCTGCATCATGGCGTCCATTCCGAGAATCGCGAACCGCCGATCGCGCCGAGTCATTTGCGAGTTCCGCTCTACCCGGCTGTCTTGGCTGCAGCCTATGCGATGCTGGGCGAGCGCCCTGCGACCGGCGTGATGATCAATGCGGCGCTGCTGGCGGTCACGGTCGGTCTCGCCTACCTGCTCGGCCGCAGATGGGGCGCGGCCTCAGGCTGGTTGGCGGCGCTCGCCGTTGCGCTCGATCCGATCCAGTGGGTCACCTCGGCCAGCAACGCCTCGGACGCCTTGTTCGTGACCCTCGTGGCGGCGGCTCTGGTGGCAGCGGCGCGGATCGTCGATGGCGATCGTCGTCTCGGCATGATCGCGACGTGCTCGGCGTTGACGGCGCTTGCGGCGCTGACCCGCGCCCATGGCATCTACTTGTGGCTGCCGGTGATGGCGGCGCTGGTCGTGGCGGCATGGCACTATGAGACGAAAAGTCGGCTGGCCGCCATGGTCGGCGTCTTTCTCGCCGTGCAGGCATTGCTGGTCGGCGGCTGGTTGCTGCGCAACACGGTGGTCATGAAGGACCCGCGCCTGGTCGGCATGACCAGCTCGCATTTCATTACTTTCATGGCGCCCGAAATCATGGCCCGAAACGAGGGCATTTCGATCGCCGCCGCCCGCAACAAGCTCGTCGCCGAACTGCAAGCCACCGATGCCTGGAAGCGTGCTGCCGACGCGATCGAAATCGAGCGCCTGCGGCGTGATTTCGCCTTGGATTACATCCGTAAGCACCCGGACACGGTTATCGTCAATACTCTGCGCAATATTCCCGATCTCTTCCTCTCCCATGCCTGGGAAGGAACCGAGGTTTTCGCCGGCCCCGCCCGGTTGAAGGCGACGCTCGATGTCTCCAATCGCTTCAGCACGGCGACTTTCGAGACCGCCGGCCGCGCCCGCGGCCTCGAGGCGCGCTGGGCAATGGTCAAGGAAACCATTGCCCGCGGCATGCTGTCGACACTGCTCTACGGAATATTCGTCAAGGCCTTCAACGCCGGCATCGTCCTGGCCGGGATTGCCGGCGGATTGCTGTTGATGACGCATGCAACCGGATCCGGCCGCTGGAACGGCGTCCTGCTGTTCGTGTTCTGCGCGATGATGACAGCAATCGCGGCGCTGACGTTCCAGGGCCGCTTCCGCATGCCGATCATGCCGGCGGCCGGTGCCTTGGCGGGCTATGCCTTGACCTGGGCGTGGATGCGCTGGCGCGCCTCACGGCAGGCCTAGCTCGCGCTCGATCGCGCCACACAGCATCTGGCCGAGCGCGATGTGCATCTCCTGGATGCGGGCCGTGGTCGAAGACGGCACCAGCAGGAAGGGATCGGCCAGCGCCTTCATCTTGCCGCCGCCCTTGCCGCCGAAGCCGGCCGGGACGATGCCCATGGCCTTGGCCTGGCGCAGACCGGCCAACACGTTGGGGCTGACGCCCGAGGTCGACAGCGCAATGGCGACGTCGCCCTTCCGCCCCAGCGCCTCGATCTGGCGGGCGAACAGCTGCTCGTAGCCGAAATCGTTGCCGATGGCGGTGATCGCCGCCGAATCCGCGGTCAGCGCCATCGCCGCCAGGGCGCGGCGGTCCTTGATGAAGCGCACGCTGAACTCGGTCGCCAGGTGCATCGAATCGCTGGCGCTGCCGCCATTGCCGAAGAACATCAGCTTGCCGCCCGCGTTCAGCGCCGCGACCGAGGCCCTTACCAGCCGCCGGAAGGGCTCGGCCACCGCCGCCCGCGTCGCCGCCGCAACCTGCGCGATCTCGGCGAATTCGGCGTCGAGAAAGCGGTTCAACTCGTCGTCGGTCATACCGGTCAACTCCTAAGAAGCCTGAGCCAAAGCAGTTTCGGCAGAGCGCGCGGGTCGCGCCCAATCGATGGAATCGAATCCGCCGCAGGCCGGGCAGGTCGCCAGCCAGCCCCCGGCGGCATGGCCGCAGGCGCGGCAGACCCAATCGGCATCGGCCGGCGCACTCTCGGCGCGACGCAAGGCGTCTCCCGCCGCCGCCTCGCCCAGTTCGGCGCGATCGAGTTCGGCCAACAGTCTTAGCACGCGCGCCGGACCGCCGGCCGCGACCGCGTCCAGCTGATCGCGCGCCAGGCGGAATTCCCGCGCCGCGATCGCCGCCGCCGCCACCATCAATCGACTCTCCAGGTGCTCCGGATGGAGCGCCGCCAAAGCCCGCACCCGGGCCAATGCCGGTGCGGGCTTTTCGTTTTCCGCCAGCCCGCTCCACAGCCGGGCCAGTTCGGGATGCGGCTGGGACAGCCAGCCGCGCTCGATGGTCTTGCGCGCGCGCCGCCGCTTGCCGCGCGCCAGCGCCAGCCGCGCCGCCGCGATCCAGGCCGCCGCCAATTCTGGCGCCAACCGCGTCGCCTCCTCGGCCAGCGACAGACCACGCGCTCGATCGCCCTTGTCCTCGGCCGCCAGCGCCTGGGCCAGCAGCACCACCGCCTGCTGGCGGCGCCCGGCGCCGGCGCCCAACTGATGGGCGCCGAGCATGGCATCGAGCGTGCGCTCGGCGCCGCTCCACTGTCCGGCCTGGCCCTGCAGCCGGAACAAGGTCTCCAAAAGCCAAGGCGATTTCGGTTCCAGGCGCTGCGCCTCGCGCGCTTCGGTCAGCGCCGCCTCCTGGTCGCCGCCGCGCACGGCCTGCGCGATCAGCCCGCGACGGCCGAGGAAGGCGGTCTCCGGCGCCTCGGCCAGGGCGCGGTAGTGCCGCCCGGCGGCGGCCTCGTCGCCCTGCAGCTGCGCCGCCTGCGCCAGCACCA
>Ga0194120_10000262_pt1 | contig 95605 bp, 90 predicted proteins | sample TA2MahCa65mmetaG_FD_148642 | JGI IMG/M metagenome (GOLD analysis project Ga0194120, IMG submission 148642) | Freshwater microbial communities from Lake Tanganyika, Tanzania - TA2015019 Mahale Deep Cast 65m | ecosystem: Environmental > Aquatic > Freshwater > Lake | place: Tanzania: Lake... | reverse complement strand
TCAAGTGCGCAGTGGTCAAGCGCATCGTGTGATTTCACATAAAAGCTCACATCTGCAATTGCAACGACCAAACGCCAGCCTTTACCCTGCTTTTCCGCATAGACCGCATCATCAAAATCACGTGCGGTTTCACCGTCGATAGTGATCAACGGCATCTCACGACAATCAATGCGTCCTTGATAATCTGAAAACTGAACTTGCTTAGGATATGATTCGGCGAGTTTGATGGCATCTGCACTGAACTGATAAGGCAAATGATGCTTGCGTAGTGCAATCTCAATCTCCATGCCACTATCTGCATAATTGCCCAACACCTCGATGACCTTACCCATCGGCTGGGTGCGTAACGAAGGTTGCTCTGTGAGCTCAACCATGACGACCTGACCAGGTTTAGCATCCATATCCAGATGATATGGAATCAGAATATCCTGATTCACGCGCTTATCCTCTGCGGCCACGATCGTGACCCCTCCTGCCATCATCACACGCCCAACAAGTTTTTGAGTGCGGCGCTCCAGTACCTCGACTATCTTGGCTTCGGGGCGCCCTTTCCTATCTAAACCACTTAGGCGCACCATGGCACGATCACCATGCATGACTTGCGTCATTTCAACTGGTCCCAAAAACAAATCATCGCCATGAGTTTTGGTTTTGTCATCAGGAATTAAAAAACCAAAACCATCTGGATGACCTTGCACTACCCCTGAGATTAAGTCGAGTTTCTCAGCAATACAAAACGCATGCTTGCGATTGCGGATAATTTGCCCATCACGCTCCATGGCGTTCAATCGTCTGTTGAACACTTCACGCTCTGCATCACTGATATCCAATAGCAAATATAGCTGCTCTACGCTGAGTGGCACACCCTGCTCGCTCATGATTTGCAAGACGAACTCACGACTGGGAAGCGGAGTGTCGTATCGCTTAGCTTCTCGTGCTGCGTGCGGGTCGTGTTTTCTTTTATTTTTATGTGTATTTTTATGGTTTGTCATTGACAAAGCTCACCTTTAATATAAAATTCAACGCCTTAATTAATCACTGGGAATGACCAGTGGTTCAAAAATGCCCAGATGGCGGAATTGGTAGACGCGCTAGTTTCAGGTACTAGTATCGAAAGATGTGGAGATTCGAGTTCTCTTCTGGGCACCAATCGCAAATCCAACAAGATTTAACTAAATACATTTCTGTATTAAAATCATACAGTTAAATCAACAAAAACTCTAGAAGCATCCTCATAACCCCAGCTAATTGGGGACATATTAAAATGGTAAAATCAACACCACTTCCCCTTAATCAACATTATTCCAAATTGCACTGTAAACCTGAACCCACCTTTTTAGGTTAAAGCATAAATAGCCGGAAGATTTCGCCACCAGCCATAGATATCTAAACCGCAACCAAAAACATAACGATTAGGCACATGGAGACCGACAAATTCCGCAGTAGCAGGTTTGGCATAATCTAGCATCTTTTCAATCAACACGGCAGATAGCACACGCGAGGCTCCCAATTCGATACATTTTTCTATCACAGCTTTTAAAGTAATCCCCTCGTCAAGAATGTCATCCAATATCAAAACTGTCCGACCCGTGAGATCAAGCTTAGGCAGGGATTTCCAGCTCAGCGTCTTGCCAGTAGTGTCATTGCCATAGCGGCTGGCATGAACATAATCCAGCTCGAGCGAAAAGTGAAGTTGGGTAAGCAATTGCCCCGAAAAGACGACCGCTCCGCTCATCACACAAATGACGACTGGGCATGTGTCTTTGAGTGAAAGTGTGATTTCATGACCGAGTCGGTGAATGGCTGCCTGTACTGCTTCCGCTGTATGCAACACCTCTGCCTGCTCGATGAGTTGTAATGGGTGCATTGTTCTCAATCCTGAGCCCTCAATCCTTAGTAAGTACCACCAGTAAAGCGTTTAATATCACGCAATTGTCGCTTGGTGGGGCGTCCCGCCCCACGATCACGCTGCGCAAATTCGTTCTCTCTGGTAATCTTGGCATGCTCCCGTTTTGCTATACTGGTTGCCGTCTCTGTATAAAGTAACGCCGCCTCTGGTGCGCCACGGCGCACATTGGACAACGCTTGTACGCTGACTTCGATTTCAAAGTCACGATGGTGGATATGGATAACTTGACCGACCTTTGCCTCTTTAGCTGGTTTCACACGGCTACCATCCACATGCACTTTGCCCGTTTCAATTGCTGCAGTGGCTAAACTGCGCGTCTTAAAGAAGCGTGCGGCCCACAACCATTTATCTAGGCGACAGTTGTCATCACTGTCTTTGTGCTGTTGTTGATGCGCCATTCCATTAACTCTTGAGATTTCTTGGGGTATTGGTCTCCAGTGTGCGCTTAAACCTGCTCAATACTTTCTCTGCCAACTGATTCAACTGTTGCAGACTTTGGCCAGTCAATTGACTGATGCCATCGGATACCGTATTCATGGTCATGATCTTAAACTGCCCATGGGCTACAGCTAAAATCACTTCGTCACTCAGTATCAGATGACGCATATTACGTTCTGGAATCAAAACCCCCTGTTGACCATTCAAGCCGATTTCCTGACAGACTCTAAAGTAACCTTCGATTTTTTCATTCAAACCACCAATAGGGAGTACTTCGCCGTGTTGATTCATGGCGCCAGTCACGGCAATGCCTTGTTTAATCGGCACTTGAGCGAGAGAGGATAATAATACAAACAATTCTGCACAGGAGGCCGAGTCGCCATCTACACCGCTGTACTCCTGCTCAAAGACCAGTGAAGCGGTCAGGTTTAAGGGGTTCAAATGCGCAAAGTTGGTATGTAGCCAGCTTTGCAGAATCATCACGCCTTTATCATGCGTGGGGCCACTCATTCTGACTTCACGGTCAATGGTAAGAATGTCGCGGTTGCCAGGATAGCAATTGGCAGAAATACGCACCGGAGAACCAAAGCTAGCTTCTGATAAGTCGACATGCGTCAGCCCATTGATTTGGCCTACACATTCGCCATTGACGCTGATGATAAGCTCTTTATCGAGAATGGAGTCCCGAATATGGGATTCGATATAACTGTGACGAGCGTATTTGCGCTGAATTGCTACCTTGACATCTTGCACATCAACCCGAGGCGCACCACGCATACCCGCCACAGTCGCGCTCTCTAGCAACAGTTTTTCCAATAATCCGAACTTGGTACTCAATCTTGTTTGATCTTCAATCTGCCTATGCATGGCCAATAGCAATGCAGCCACCGCAGCTGGCGTAAAGTGGAGGCAGTGATGTTGATGACATTTGTTGGCAATGAAGGCCGCATAGGCCATGTAATTCTCAACATTGGCCTTTACCTGATCGGAAAATTCGATTTTGATCGGAAAGTAATCAAAGAACTCAGGGGTCACTCCTAATAGCTCATAATAATCCTCACGAGTGGCAACCAGCACCAGCTTGACCGAAGCAGGAATCGCGGCATGCGCGTTAATTAAGCTACTCCCTTGATTGACACTGCTACTTAAATCTTCAATCAGCAAAGTACCATTACGCAAGAACCGGTGTAATTTTTCCAGTATATGCGAGCCGTTCTGTTCATCGGCCAAAATGTCGCGCAGATGCAGAAGCAATGTGCCGCCATCAGCACGCAAAAGATTACCAGCACGCAAACGCATAAAATCAGGGATATTGCTTGCATCACTAGCACTTTCTACCCCACCGAACAGTGATTGCAGACTAGGGTCGTTGTCATATAGCACAGGAGCATGCTGGTTCACCTGGTGCTCTACCAGCACATTGGCGCGATAGCGTCCGAAAAAACTTTCGGTGAGTAAAGGTTCGAGATTGATTTCAGTTTCGGCATTGGCGTTAGGCTGCCATGCCTCCAAGGTTTCTAGAATGTCTTGCTTAAGCAGATCGAAATAATGGGCTGGTAGTTTTTTTTCATCAATCAATGTCAAACTGGCTTTAATGATACTTAACTGCCCCTCTACGAACATCTGTAAAGGGGCAAGTGAGTTTTGCTGAACTCTAGCCTCCAACAAACTGGGAAGGTCTTTAGCAAAATTTCGAACAAACGCATCTAAAGCCTGCTTGAGTTGGCTACCTGCACCGGCTGGCAATTTGATGAATAAAGGTTTTCCGTTGGATTGAAACTGACACAAAGCCACTAGGTCCGAAGCAGTAACTTGCTGTTCTGCCGCACTGTGCATCATATTGAGCATCAGCGTGGTGCGTCCAGACCCTGGCTCACCTAAGGTGAGTAAGTTGAATCCCGCGTGCCGTACATTCAAACCAAAATCAGCCGCTTTTCTAGCCTCGTCCTGCGCAATCCAAGCCTGATATTGAGCACCGTGAGGGTGCGCACCGATAAGTTCTGATGTATCGGTAAAACCGAACTGCTTGGCATCAATTTCTAGCGTCAATTGCTGAGGAGTTAATGTTTTCTGCATCTTATTTATTCGAGACCTTTGCACGAATTAAAATTTGGGTGAATTTTCATTAAGATTACCAAACGGCGTCATTCCAACGGGGGTCGGAATGACAAGATTTGTTATGGTCGCTCATTTAATCTGCTTCGTGCAAAGGTCTCTATGCACATCCCAACGTTCACGTGCTTTATCGTCCGAGGTTCTAGCCTCTACCCAATGCTCGCCAAGCGGTGTTACTTCTTTTTTCCAAAACGGAGCTTCCGTCTTTAAGTAGTCCATTATAAACTCACACGCCGTGAAGGCATCCCCGCGGTGTGATGAGCAAGTGATGACCAATACAATCTGATCCCCAGGTCGCAAAGTGCCTACGCGGTGTACAATGAGCGCATCCTCAATACGCCAACGGGATTTCGCCTGCGAAATGATGGCTTCTAGCGACTTCTCCGTCATTCCAGGATAGTGCTCCAGCGTCAGTTGCGACACGACATCTCCGCTATTTAGATCTCTCACCAGCCCAACAAAACTGACTACTGCGCCAATGTCATGACGAGCTTGGCTGAGCTGCCTGATTTCTAACCCAGTATCAAAGTCTTCCGTTTGAACGCGAACTGTCATGGCGTAAAGATTAGCCGCCTGTCACTGGTGGGAAAAATGCCACCTCATCACCATCAGCGATGGTGGCTTTATCATCAACCAACTCATGGTTAATGGCCGCACGCACTTTTAACTTACCCATCAGCATTTGCTCCCAGACATCGCCACGTTTAGCGAGATGAGCTTTCAATTTAAGTACGGTAAACGTCTCGTCTGGCAATGCTAAATCTTCAGTAGAGTATTTAAGCGTTTCTTTAAGTCTTGCAAAGTAAAATAGTTTAATTTTCATTATATTATAGCTATTATTTAATCTTCTTTATCATCAATTATACCAAGTAAATCTGCTGATTTATTTGCGAGTTCTACACGCTCGATTTGTGCAAAACGGTTGGATATTTTCTGGCTGGAGATATGCACTTCTTGTGCGTTTTCATGTGCCTGACGGATGTTATCGGCCAGTTTTTTCATACGTACATCAAAGCGACCAAAGTCTTTACTTAGCTTACCAAGCTCTTCTTTAATCACATGTACCTGTTTGCGGGTTTCAACATCTTTAAGCACGGCACGCGCCGTATTAAGCACCGCCATCAGCGTGGTGGGTGATACCACCCATACGCGTTTATTCATCGCATATTCAATTACATCCGCATGATAGGCATGCAACTCTGCAAACACGGCCTCAGCCGGAATAAACATCACTGCACCATCTGAAGTCATATTGGAAATGATGTATTTATTGGCAATATCATCCACATGCTTTTTGACATCTTGCTTGAATTGCTTTTCAGCCAGCAATCGCTCCGCCTCAGTGAGCTTATTATCCAGCATACGGTGATAGTTTTCCAGCGGGAATTTGCTATCCACTGCCACAGTGCCAGTAGGCTCAGGCAGAAATAATGCACAGTCGGCCCGTGTGCCATTAACAAATGTGTGTTGCATGGCGAATGAATTGGCTGGCAGCACATTACGCACCAGAGCTTCTAGTTGCACTTCACCAAATGCACCTCGTGAGCGTTTATCACCCAACAGCTCCTGCAAACTCACCACATTAGTGGTCAAGCCATCAATCTTCTTCTGCGCCTCATCAATGGTGGCTAACCGCGCCATTACATCCGTAAAGGTCTGATTGGTTTTCTTAAAACCTTCGTCCAAACGCTCAGACACCTTGCCCCCAATCTGCTCTAATCTGCCATCTACAGATTTGGTGAGCGCTTCAATACTCGCCGTCAGTTGCAAAGTGGCATTGCGCATGGTGGTTTGAATCAACTCCTGCTCAGCTTTACCTTGCTCTGCTAAGGTGTTATGTAGTTTATCCAGTACAGCTTCACGTGTAAGCGCCAAACTGTCATTTTGAGCCAACTGCAATGCTTGCATTGCATCACGAGTGGCTTGTAATTCCGCTGCCACACTAGTCCGAAGGCGCTCGCTCGCTTCTCCAGACGTGGCACTCAGCCTATCCCCCAGCTTGTTCAGGCCATCATTAAAATCCAGCAACATCGCACGGTGCTTTTCTTCCAACTGCTGCAGGATGGTGACATTTTTATCAGCTTGATTTTGACGAACAATGTGCCATACGAGCAACATTAAAATCGCAACAGCGATAATCAAAATGGTGGTTTGAATCATAACCGACGATTATACCTGATGCCTCGCATCAATGCGGCCATCTGGATCATTAGCTCAGGTCTCATAATGCATCAATACTGCAGATACCACTAATGCCCCATCTATGAGAAGTGCTTTAACCATCATGGCATTTCACTTTCAAATAAGATCCCGCGCACGCAGCTCAGTCTTGATGTACGCATAATAAATAGGCGCTGCAACCACACCAGACAAACCAAATGCAGCTTCCATGCACAACATGGCGATTAGCAACTCCCATGCGTTAGCTCGAATCTGAGTACCGATGATTTTGGCGTTTAGAAAATATTCAAATTTATGAATTATCACCAAATAGCCCAGCGATGCAATGGCCACCATGAGTGATTGGCTCATACTCACCACCACAATCACTGTGTTAGAGATCAGATTACCTGCCACTGGGATTAGCCCAACTATAAAGGTAATAGCAATCATAGTTTTTACGAATGGCAGATGAATCCCCGCCATTGGCAATACCACGCCTAGATAAACAGCCGTAAAGAAAGTATTAAGCGCAGAGATGCGTATCTGTGCAAAGACAACGCGCCTGAAAGCATCGCTGAACATGCTACCGCGCCCAGCCAATGTACGCGCGAAAGGTTTAAAGTGATCGATGGTCACAGCCTCGCGCAGTGCCAGCATCCCGCCTATTATCATGCCGATGATGACGTGCACAATTACCCTACCAGCCTCTTTGCCGACGACTTGCAATTGATCCGCATGATTCCTGAGCCAAACGGTTATAAGCTCTTGGAACGCGATTGCATCGGCTGGCACATGCTTGACCAACCACATCGGTAATATCTTGCGAGAATCCTCAAGAATTTCTGCCATCTTGGCCAATAGCAAATTTAGCCCTCCAGAATCCGAACGCAAAAAAGCAGCGAGTCCCACACCGGCAAACACTAACAATCCAACAATGATCAGGACGAGCAACCCTACGGCCATCAGTTTGGCCCAGCTACCAGTTCGTTTTTTTGGAAAGCGCTTTGAAATCAGAGGGGTCATAAGATGGACCAGTTGATACACCAACAGTCCTGAGATGACCGCAGGTAGCAATCCGAATTTGACCACAAAAAACAAAGCAAACGCCATCAGTAGCCATGCGGCTGCTTCATGAACGCTCACAGGTTGAGCAACTGAGGTTTTAACCATGATGGAAGCTTTCTCTATGATTGAATGTTTCACCTTCTCATTATCCTAGAAACCGCAGTTAAACACGTTGAGTATGCGGTTTTTTGGATAATGCTTACCTTGTAGCAAACCTGCTCACAAAATCCGATGCTTCTTTTTTAGGCAACAAGATCAGCAAATAGACTTGCTCATTGAATGCCTTATCCAAAATACTACCTTGACACATACTTAGCGCCCTCGTTACTTGATCCATCTGATTATAGTGTATGGTCAAAGCCACCGTCTGCATCTCAACATAATCACCGATTCGAGCTGCATCCAGCGCCATTTTGGCAGTAGCTCCATACGCACGGGCTAAGCCGCCGGTGCCAAGGTTGATGCCACCGTAGTAACGGATAACAGCCACGCACACATTTACCAAGTTGCGACCCTCTATCAGCTTTAACACGGGCATACCAGCCGTACCGGAGGGTTCGCCTGCATCAGAAAAACGCTGCACAATCCCCTGCTCCATCTTAAGCCTGAAAGCATAAGCTAAGTGGTGCGCACTGGGATGTTGCGTAGCAAAAGCACGCAATGTTGCGCCTACCTCACGCTCATCTGCACAATGGGCGGCAATAGCAATGAAACGCGATTTCGTGATGGTTTGCTCAGCCATCCCTGTTTGGAATATCGTCTGCAATTACCGTCGCCCGCCCGGGATGCTGCCCAACACCCCTCGCACGGGCTGACGACCAAGTTGCAAGCCAATCGCATGTGCGGCACTCTTGGCCGCCGCCTCCAAGATACCAGTAGAGGTGTAGTTATTTTTTGCAATGAGTATAGGAGCTGTCATGATAATCCTAAAAATCGCCTTTACGTGCCCTATCCATCAACTCCAATAGAGCCGTTTCTAAATCTTGTGCGGATTTTTTGGCACGTTCACTCGGGTTCTTGATGCTTCTTAAATCAAAAGTCGGTCGAGCCAGCGCCAAATATAAGCGCATGTTATGCTGCGCATCCAGCTTTTCATAAATAGCAATACGACAAGGTGCAAATACTGAGAACTCTGGGTGGTCCAGCATGATCTCTGTGCCAAGACTCAAGTTACAAATAGCATGCACCTCTTTGATGCCCTGAGGGTCAATACCGCGCTTTTGCATCTGTTCTCCGATGGAAAAATGCGCAGGGTTTACAAAATTCATCCCTTGACTCACGCTTTTTAAGCTATCAACCAGATCCTGATAACTTACCCCATCATTCACTGGGAGCTCATAGATCGCGACATTGCCATCAATAGGCGGCATCCCTGGCCTGATCTTTCCCGCCCAATATACATGCTGCTGATCTCCAGTGCTGACACATGCCGCCAGTACGAGGGATAATGCTAGATAGAAGATATTCTTGAGGATCATACGGGTTCAAATCATATATCGCCAATTCTTAGGGCCGCATTCACTGCCTTGCGGTCAAATCGAGGTGCAATCAACTCAATAAAGTCATACATGTAATTACGCAAAAAAGCGTCCTTACGCACACCAAGATATGTGGTGCTATCTGCAAAAAGATGACTGGCATCGATCCTAGCAAGATTCACATCACGTTCGGTATCATATGCCATATTAGCCAATAATCCCACACCCAGCCCCAACGAGACATAAGTTTTAATCACGTCGGCATCTATCGCAGTCAATACCACATTCGGTGACAGCCCAGCCTCACTGAAGGTCTTAGACACTAAGGTGCCGCCAGTAAAGGCAAAGTCATAAGTAATTAATGGGTAAGAGGCCAGCTTTGTCAAAGTCAATTTATCCTCACTCAACAATGGATGATCGTGAGGCACAACGACACAGCGGTTCCACTGATAACAGGGTAGACACAACAATCCATCCACATCACTAATGGCTTCAGTTGCAATACCTATGTCAGCTTCACCAGATGCGACTTGAACAGCTACTTGATGGGGATTCCCCTGATGAATATTAAGTTTTACCTTGGGATACTGCGTCATGAACGCCTTAACTGCCGCAGGTAATTTGTAGCGAGCCTGCGTATGCGTGGTAGCGATGGTAAGCGCGCCACATTCCACATCACTAAATTCCTCTCCCACGCGCTTGATATTCTCAATGTCACGCATCACCCTAGTTGCTAATGCAATGACTGCTTTGCCAGGTCCAGTCAAACCGGTCAGACGCTTACCGTTTCGAGTGAATATTTTGAGCCCCAATTCTTGCTCTATCAACTGAATTTGTTTGCTAACACCGGGTTGGGAGGTATACAAAGCTTCGGCCGCATGAGAGATATTCAACCCATGCTGGACAATCTCATGCAGATATCGTAACTGATGCAATTTCATAACGAATGCTTTCTTGATTAATTCACACCCACATCTTATATAACTAAATTATATATGCATAGAATAACATATTCTAAAAGATATCACTGATGCCTGTTATAGTACGCGCCTTTATTAATAGCAAGTATAAAAAACAACGATGGATTTTACCTATTATGTTGTAGCAGGCTTTTTGGTTGGCTTACTTGTCGGATTGACAGGCGTAGGTGGTGGCTCATTAATGACCCCCATTCTCATGCTGTTTTTCAATGTAAAAGCAGCCGTAGCCGTGGGAACAGATCTGCTTTATGCATCCATTACAAAATCTGCCGGCATTTTAGCGCATGGAAAATTAGGTAACATTGATTGGAGAATCGTCCGCCTGCTGGCCTTTGGCAGTGTGCCAGCATCCATCATCACAACACTTTATTTAAAAGATTTGAATATTGCTGATGATGGTGCTGTATCTGCAATCAAATTTTGGTTGGGCATTGCATTGTTACTCACTTCAATCGCTGTTCTGTTTAGAGCGCAATTAGTCAGGCTTTCCAAAACAGAACATTGGATCAATCCAAAACACACTTCTGCATTGACGCTGATGTTGGGATTGATTCTGGGCTTTCTTGTCACACTGACTTCTGTTGGTGCCGGTGCATTGGGCGTTACGGCGCTATTGATACTGTATCCCAAAACGCCTATCACCAAGATTGTTGGTTCTGATATTGCACATGCCGTACCGCTCACATTAGTTGCAGGTCTGGGGCACGCCAGTTTGGGTACAGTAGATTATCAACTGTTGCTCACATTGCTCATAGGCTCTATCCCAGGGATATGGATTGGTAGCCATTTAAGCTCTAAAGTTGCTGAGCATTGGGTACGTACCGTACTTGCATTAATTCTGGTTTATGTCGGTCAAAAATTAGCGTTTCCAGAATTAAATCAGCTGATCGGAATGACAGCTTTGCTGTTCTTTATCGCACTAAAGCAACTTAAGGCATAAAACAGCTAGGATTGCGTGCGCCCGCTCATTAAGTAATATTCTTTTAAGTTAAAATATCAAGTTAATTTGTTATCAGTAAAATTATGTACAAATACGATGAAATCGATCAACAGATCGTTGATGAACGTGTTGCCCAATACCGCGATCAAGTACGACGCTACTTGGCGGGCGAGTTAACCGAAGATGAATTCCGCCCTCTCCGTTTGCAAAATGGCTTATATATCCAACGCCACGCCCCTATGTTGCGCATCGCCATCCCCTATGGCTTGCTGTCAGCCAAGCAATTACATAAACTGGCAGACGTTGCGAAAAAATATGACAGGGGTTATGGTCACTTCACGACACGTCAAAACATCCAATTGAATTGGCCAAAATTGGAAAATACGCCAGACATCTTGGCAGAGCTTGCTACAGTGGAAATGCATGCCATCCAGACTTCTGGAAACTGTATTCGCAACATCACAACAGACCAATTTGCAGGGATAGCCCCTGATGAGATTGTTGATCCGCGCGCCATTGCTGAGATCATACGCCAGTGGAGTACCTTTCATCCAGAATTCGCTTTGTTGCCGCGCAAATTTAAAATCGCTGTATCCGGTACTCAGCATGACCGCGCCGCGGTTCAAATTCATGACATTGGCATGGAGTTTTATGTTGATACAAACAACCAGATTGCCATTAAAGTCTGGGTAGGAGGAGGGTTAGGACGCACACCAATTTTGGGCGTGGTGGTTAGAGAGCATCTCGAATGGCAACATGCGCTCACCTATTGCGAGGCGATCATCCGCGTTTACAACTTGCATGGTCGTCGTGACAATGCATACAAAGCTAGAATCAAGATTCTGGTCAAGGCATTGGGCATTGAGGAGTTTCGTAAGCAAATTGAGGCTGAATGGTCCCATCTGAAAGACAGCCCAAACACCATCACAACCACTGAAATGGCACGCGTGGCAAAACATTTTGAAGCGATGCCTTATGAGAATCTGCCAGCACATGACGCCAGTTTTGATGCAGCCATTGCAAGTAATCCAGTATTCAAGGCATGGGTAAAGCGTTGCGTGCATGCACACAAGATCCCGGGCTATCGCGCGGTGACACTTTCACTCAAACCACATGGACAGCCGCCGGGCGACATCACTAGTGAGCAGATGCACACTGTAGCTGACCTTGCCTCAGAATATAGCTTTGGGGAATTGCGCGCCTCACATGAGCAAAACCTGATTCTCGCAGATGTAAAATTAAGCGACTTATTGACCGTGTGGGAAAAAGCGCGTGCCGACGGCTTAGCAACTCCCAACATTGGGCTACTCACAGACATTATTTGTTGTCCTGGTGGCGACTTCTGTTCTTTGGCTAACGCGAAGAGCATTCCGATTGCTCAAGCAATTCAGACAAAATTCGATGACTTGGACTATCTGCATGACATCGGTGATATAGAACTCAACATTTCTGGTTGCATGAACGCATGTGGTCATCACCATGTGGGGCACATCGGCATACTGGGGGTAGATAAAGATGGTTCCGAGTGGTACCAAGTCACCATAGGTGGCAAGCAAGGCAATGACGCCAGTATCGGGACAGTCATCGGCCCTTCCTTCTCTGCCGAAGAGATGCCAGATGTGGTTCAGAAAATCATCGAGGTTTATCTGAAAGAACGCAATGCCGATGAGCTTTTCATTGATACTGCACGACGGATTGGCGTGGCTCCATTTAAAGCCCACGTATATGCAAAAGAAGGAGTGGGTGCATGAGCAATCTGATTAGCCTGCAAAATGACAGTCCCAGCGTCGTTCAAGATGAGTGGACATGGGTCAAGCTCCCAGAGGTGCAAGTAGAGGCACGTAAACAAGCTGGTAAAGTTGTACTATTCAAGCTAACGGGTGAAAACAGCGTCAGCGCAAGCCAGATTGCTGATACGGTGATCCCTGCTTCTGGAAAAATAATTCTGCCACTACGCGTTTTCATCGAACGGCATAGCGAAATCGCCAACAGAGTGGCACAAAGCGAAGTGGGCGTGTGGTTGGCTACTCACGAGTCTCTTGATGATTTGCTGAAAAATCAAAATGACATCAACGAATTTCCTATCGTCGCAATTTTTGTTGAACGCTTTGCTGATGGACGTATCTTCTCGCTTGGCAATCTGTTGCGTAGCCGTTACGGCTTTAAGAACGAATTGCGCGCATTTGGTGACGTCCTACGTGATCAACTGTTCTTTTTGAAAAGGAGTGGCTTCAATAGCTTTGCAGTGCGGGCTGACCGCTCTGCAAAAGATGCGATTGCTGGCCTACACGACTTCAGTCGCCCTTATCAAGGCGCGGTAGATGACGCACGTCCTGCTTTCAATCGTTATCATCGGGGTACTTAAATGATTACAGACTTCGATTCCGGCGTCACGATGCTCAAGCCTTCGGCTAACAATCCGGCCACTCGGCCTATCCTGTCCGATGAGCTTGTAGCGAACGTCAACACCAAAAGTGCTGAAGCATTGGCTTTATTGAATCAAGCAGTCTGCGAGTTTGGAGTTGATGGCATCACTTTTGCAAACAGTTTCGGCGCAGAAGATATGGTACTGACAGACCTCATTCTGCGTAACAACCTAGCCATTGAGATTTTTTCATTAGATACTGGCCGCTTGCCCGTCGAAACCTACAATCTAATTGCCAGAACAGAACAATCTTACCAAACAAAACTGAAGCTATTCTTTCCAAAGTCTGATGCTGTTGAATCTTATGTCAGAACGCATGGCATTAATGCATTTTACGAGACAGTGGAACTAAGAAAAGCCTGTTGTTTTATGCGAAAAGTCGAGCCCTTGCAACGCGCACTTCATGGTAAGAAAGCGTGGATCACGGGGATGCGTGCAGAACAATCGTCAACAAGGAGCAACCTGCCATTACGTGAGTTCGACGTCAGTAATAAACTGGAGAAATTCAATCCTCTCAGCAACTGGACAGAAAAAGAGGTTTGGACGTACATTCGCACCCATCAGGTACCCTATAACACCTTGCACGATCAGTTTTACCCTAGCATTGGTTGCGCCCCCTGCACACGCTCTGTAGCCATGGGGGAGGATATCCGATCTGGCCGCTGGTGGTGGGAAAATCCAGAAACTAAAGAGTGCGGGCTTCATTTAAAAAAGTAAAAGCAAATGAAGTTTCTAGATTTCAGCGTAGCAAAGTAAAATGCTCCGCTACTTTGCGTCGCTAAACCCCGACAGCAAAGAATGTGAATACATGTAAAGCAATATAAAATTTAACCAATAACTTTAATAAATAATTTTAACCTATTGAATAAAATGAATAAACAACCTTTATCATATTTAGACTGGCTGGAGTCTGAAGCCATTTACATCCTGCGAGAAGTGGCTGGGCAATGCGCCAATCCGGTTCTACTGTTTTCGGGCGGCAAAGATTCATTATGCCTATTACGCCTAGCAGAAAAGGCATTTCGCCCTGGTCGATTCCCGTTTCCACTGATGCACATCGATACCGGCCATAACTACAAAGAAGTAATTGATTTTCGTGACCAACGCGCAGCAGAGTTAGGCGAGCGCCTCATAGTCCGCTCTGTTGAAGACTCCATGAAGCGTGGTACGGTTGTTCTAAAATCTGAAGATGAATCTCGCAACAAACACCAGTCGGTCACCTTGTTGGAAGCCATTGAAGAGTTCGGATTTGATTGCTGCATCGGTGGTGCCAGACGCGATGAAGAAAAAGCCCGCGCCAAAGAGCGCATCATGAGTTTCCGTGACGAATTTGGTCAATGGGATCCCAAAAATCAGCGCCCTGAGTTATGGAATCTGTACAACGCCCGATCACACAAAGGCGAAAACATTCGCGCTTTCCCGATTTCCAATTGGACAGAAATGGACGTTTGGCAATACATTGAGCGCGAGAACCTAGGTCTGCCAAGCATTTATTACGCCCATCAGCGTGACATCGTCATGCGTGGTGGCTCAATTGTTCCAGTCAATGTGCCTTTAGTGAGTGGCGAGCTAACTAATCCAGTAAAACCTGGTGAAGAAATCATCAATATGCAAGTGCGTTTCAGAACCGTAGGTGACATCAGCTGCACAGCACCCGTTCCAAGCGATGCAGATACTGTCTCTAAAATCGTACTTGAAACAGCAACCAGCACCATTACAGAACGTGGAGCAACGCGCCTAGATGACCAGACATCCGACGCATCGATGGAGCAACGCAAGAAAGAGGGTTACTTCTAATGAATGCCGTAAACACACAACACAATGACTCCCTCCTCCGCTTTATGACCTGCGGCAGCGTGGATGACGGTAAGAGCACGCTGATTGGTCGTTTGCTGTTTGATACCAAAACGATACTAGCAGATACGCTCACACAAATTTCCAACACCTCAAGAAAACGTGGCATGGAAGCGGTCGATTTGTCCTTATTAACCGATGGATTGCAAGCAGAGCGCGAGCAAGGCATCACCATTGATGTTGCCTATCGCTATTTCAGCACGGGGACTCGCAAATACATCATTGCTGATGCGCCTGGTCATGAGCAATACACACGCAACATGGTAACAGCAGCCTCAACTGCAAATTTAGCCATCATCCTGATTGATGCCCGCCGGGGCGTACTCACCCAGACCCGTCGTCACAGTTATCTAGCACATTTGGTTGGAATTCAACATATTGTAGTGGCCGTCAACAAGATGGATTTGGTGAATTACGATCAAGCGACCTATGACAAGATTTGTGCTGACTACTTGGCTTTTGCTAAAGAAATTGGCTTAGCTCAGGCTAGAGATATTCGCTTCATTCCTATGTCGGCCTTAATGGGCGACATGCTAGTGGACCGTCTGGACAATATGCCTTGGTATTTAGGTGAGACATTGCTTGAGATTCTTGAAACAGCCCCAGCCGCACATACCGAGAAGGATGAGGAGTTTCGTTTCCCAGTACAATTTGTCTGCCGTCCGCATGCAAGCGCAGATGCTGAGCTGCACGATTTCAGAGGCTTCATGGGAAGAATCGAAAGTGGTGAAATATCCGTCGGTGACACCGTCACGGTTTTACCCAATGGCTATCAATCCAAGGTCAAGTCGATCCAATTGGGTGATGTGCAAATGCAAACCGCGCAAACTGAGCAAAGTGTTACTTTACTGCTAGAAGATGAAATCGACACTTCGCGTGGCGACATGATTGTAAAAGCTGGTAGCACTATCGAAGCGGTCAAAAATATCGAAGCCTTTGTGTGCTGGCTATCTGAAACAGCTATGTCACCAGCTCGCACCTATGTTATCCGCCACACCACGCGCGAATCGAAAGCAAAAGTGGGGAGCATCTCTTACAAAGTCGATGTCAACACATTAGAAGAGCAAGCTACCACAGACCTTAAAATGAATGACATCGCACGCATCCACTTCAAACTTGCTCAACCTTTAATGGTGGACAGTTACTCAGCCAATCGTGCCACAGGGGCCTTTATCATCATTGATGACAGCACCAACAACACCGTAGGCGCAGGCATGCTAATTTAATCGAAAAACACCAGGCTTCGCGCCATTACCCATTAAATCCATTAAAATAACGTTTTAGCTTTTAAGCTGTAAAGGATAGTAAAAATGACATATGTCGTTACCGAAAATTGCATTCAATGTAAATACACCGACTGCGTCGATGTTTGTCCAGTCGACTGTTTTGTCGAAGGTCCTAACTTTCTAGCAATCAACCCAGATGAATGTATCGATTGCACGCTGTGCGTTGCAGAATGCCCTGCAGAAGCCATTTTTGCAGAAGATGATGTGCCAGCCGATCAACAGGAGTTTATCGCACTCAATGCACGTTTAGCCCAATTGTGGCCAGTGATCACCTCTCGCAAAGAGGCTCTTGAAGATGCCGACGCCATGAATGGCGTTCCAGGGAAGCGCGACCTGTTGATTGAGTAATCGCAACCAATAACGAACAGGAGGCTTATGCCTCCTTTTTCATGAGTGGAACTGTTGGTACGCGTTTAAAATTACCCGATCCGTCGCTCAATCTCAGACAGCGATAGCCGGTCTCGGTGCCTTGTCGATGCCTAAAAGTATCGTGAAACAGAATGAAATAGTGTGAAGCATAGCGAAACGCCTTGAAACGCTGTGAAGCCCATACTATATAGCTTTGTGAAACAAAATGAAACAGCCCGACTCAATTTGAATCGGGCTGATATAGGGCGTTGGAGGCGCGAACCGGAGTCGAACCGGTCTAAACGGCTTTGCAGGCCGCGGCATAACCGCTTTGCTATCGCGCCATCAAGTTGAGCATTTCATGCCAAACTCAGTTTGGCTAAAACTAAAACGGCGAAAGCATGAATGCATTCGCCGTCTGGAAACATGGAGCGGGAAACGAGGTTCGAACTCGCGACCTCAACCTTGGCAAGGTTGCGCTCTACCAGCTGAGCTATTCCCGCGTTGTCATTACGAGGTGTCATCGTTGAGACAGGCGCCATTATAGAGATTTTGCGCATATCGTCAAGCAAAAAATACGTAAATGTAGAGAACAAATAAACTATTCTAATTAATCTTAGAGTTTTTCATTTTTTTGGCTCAAAGCATGAAACAGAGAGCATTGTTACAGGATATTAGAAAGATGCTGTTTACAGAATCATTGGAAGGAAATGAATCGAAACAATTACCACAAGTGGAAGCCCAGAATACCGGTAGATCAAATCACTGTCATTACTTAAAAACCAAGATCCCAATTTTGCAAGAGTAGACGGCAGCCGTACTATTCGTGTAGTTTTAAACTGAGATTGGTATTGATGGTCGGAGTTAGAGGTAATGATCTACAAGGAGTGCGGCAAATAATAGCGTTAGATAGACAATGGAGTATCGGAAAGTTTTTTTTGCCAAAGCATCAGAATATTTTCGATACAAGCCAATTGCGTAGGCCATAAAAATCGCATCAAGGACTAGCGCAGAAACAAGATAAATTATGCCGCTCATGCCCAAGCCGTAAGGCATAAACGAGACCGCGACCAAAACAATGGTGTAAAGCAAAATATGCAAAAGGGTAAATTTCTCGCCGTGCGTAACAGGCAACATCGGCATACCAACTTTGGCGTATTCTTCACGACGATAGAGCGCAAGCGCCCAGAAGTGCGGTGGTGTCCAAGCAAATATGATTAGAAACATGATCAGCGATTCTGGTGAAATAGTATTGGTGATCGCGGCCCAGCCCAGAATCGGTGGCATGGCGCCGGATGCGCCGCCAATCACAATATTCATGGGTGTCGCTGGTTTCAAAAATATCGTATAAATCACGGCATAACCCACAAACGTAGCAAAGGTAAGCCACATCGTGAGCGGATTCACGTAAAAGTAAAGTATGGCGAGACCTGCACCGCCCAGCAACGATGCAAATATGATGGTTTCCATAGTGGACACCTGACCGGTTGGCAGTGGGCGCGCACGTGTACGTGCCATGATAGCGTCGATCTGGTGTTCAATCAGGCAGTTGAAGGCAGCCGCAGCACCGGAAGCGAACGCAATGCCAACCGTGGTTGCCAGTAGCAGGGACCACGGTACCATGTGCGGCGTGGCGAGAAACATACCGATCAATGCAGTAAAAACAATCAGTGAAGTCACGCGCGGTTTGCATAACAGGAAGAAGTTTCTCAATCGTGGTGCAAGTGCTTTAAATTGGCTCAGCAGGTTCATATTCATCGGCATCTCGCTTTTATATTTTTGAGCAGTCATGGTTTGGCCAAGTTTATAGTACTTGTCAATCAGGTTTAGTAATTCTGGAATTGATAACGACGATGATGATTAACAATAGCGCCGCACCCAGATTATGCGCGACTGCCAACAACAATGGTAAATGCAGAATCAAGTTGGCAATGCCGATACATACCTGCGCAACTAGAATGGCAAGTAGCAGCCAGGCAATCCTGTTGTAAGCCGATATTTTCATCAGCACACAGGCGAGACTCGCTACATAAATAAATGTGATCAGCGCACCGATACGATGTGTCCATTGAATTGCTGTCAGCGCCGGTAGGGTCAGACTACCACCATTGGCACTCATGCCAAGCTCACGCACGAGGTGGAATGCATCCTTGAAATCCATTTCCGGTATCCATGCGCCATGGCAGGTCGGAAAGTCAGTGCAGGCAAGCGCAGCGTAGTTAGTGCTGGTCCAGCCACCTAGAAATATCTGCGCGAATACTATCAAGAGTGCGCCGCGAACCAGCAATATTAACAAGCCAGATACAGTAGCGGATGCAGTGAAACTAGCCCAATGTCGATGCGCAACCCATACCAGCAATGCTAGGGTAGTCATACCGCCAATGAGATGTGCGCTGACAATGGCCGGTTTCAGTAGCATGGTTACAGTCCACATACCCAAAGCAGCTTGAAAGATAATGATCAATAGCAGTGCAGTTGGTAATAATGGGCTTACTTTAAGCTGTTGCCTACTACGCCAACCCAATGCAAATAACGCCAGTACCAATAGCCCTAATGTGCCCGCCAAGTAGCGGTGCGCCATTTCCTTCCAGGCTTTACCAGTCTCGATCGTGCTATCCGGAAATATTTCCTGTGCTCTTTGAATGGCGGCTTCGCTTTGTGGCACCGTCAATGTACCATAGCAACCAGGCCAGTCCGGACAACCCAGCCCAGCATCAGACAGACGAACATAGGCACCGAGCACAACGACACACAATGCGAGTATGGCGCTAAATAAAGCCAGTTGTTTAAAACGTTGGTAATTCAGCATTATCCTGCCCACGAATATTTCATCAGACGTATCACATCCTTTCGAATTAAAGCCGGATCTGTATCTGGGGCATAATTCATCATCAAGTGTCCCAGCGGATCCACTAGATAGACTCTATTCGCTTGCATGGCACTGGCGTCATTTAGATTAAATTGATCACTCAGTGTCGAAATTTCGGTACCGGGCTGGTTAATAATCAGCATATCAGGGTAGTCCTGCTTGATGGAGGCTACATCATGTGCGGTGGTAATAAAAACACGCTGCATGCGCGGAATTTCTTTGTATAAAGAAGTGTGGAGCTGGCGCATGTAATGTAACTTGTCATGACATTTTTCATCGCAGTTGCCTGCTATATAAACCATACTCCATTTATCTTTCCAAACATCCGGCTTTACAAGACTGCCATCACTCGACATGTATGCATAATGCATAGTTAGTAATTTTGCAGGCGCCACCAGTTCACCAATACTTTCGCCTTTGGGCCGCCAGTCTAGTTTGTACATGGCAATGACCGCGACAATCGGTGCGATAAAAAATATCGACATCGATAGCAACATCAGTCGACCACTGCGCTGTCTCTCAAGATATTCCTTATTGTCTGTTTCAATTTGCATGTTTGATTGTTGCCTGAGATTAATTTTAATCAGTTATTTTTCTAAAGCTGGTATACAGAAAAATCAAGATGCTGGCGATGGCAAAACCAAACCATTGGTAGGCGTAGCCCATATTGGTCGCAATCTTGTTCGCTGGCAACTGCCAGTTTCGCACAAAGCCTCCGGCATCACTTTTGCTGTCGAGTTTAATTACAATGGGTAACACATCAATTGGCACACTGACCTGGTAACGTGGCAGATCCATATGCTGCCAGACCACATTCCATTGATTCTTTTGCGCTTCACTCTCCAATGTAAAAATCTTTTTGCTAGGAATCCACACCAAACCTACAACTTCGACAGAGTGATGAGGTGTATCGATAGCAGGCAACTCATCATGCGTATCACCACCAGCTACCCAGCCACGATTAATCAGTACGTATTCAGGTCTACCTTCGATTTTAAGCGGTGTCAGCACATAAAAACCGGCTCGGCTGGCTTCCACCTGATTATCCAGAAATATCTGATATCGGGTGTCGTAATATCCCTTTATTTTTACTTTTTTATGTTTCCAGACATCCGGATTGTCAAAGTGGGTTGGCAAGCTTAAAGCTTCGTGATCCAGCGATGCATCATAGCTGGATTGAATTTCCTGTTTTAATTGCGCCTTATTGTATTGCCAAAGGCCTAGCTTGATAAAGATCGGTACACAAATCATCAGTATCAACAGACCGGTCCAGGAATAACTGAATGTGATGTTCAAGCATCTAAATTGCTTTTGTGGCATACGCATCGCATAATGTCTGTTCTATATAGATAGGACATTAATATGGTTTTCAAAATAGTCGTTGTATTGGTGTTGTTTGTCATCATTGCTAGCCTGTTTTCTGCCTTGTATTTTCTAGCCAAAGACAAGGACGGGAGCGAACGCACGGTCAAAGCTTTGACTCTGCGTATTGGTCTTTCAATTGCTTTGTTTGTTCTGTTGCTGCTGGCATATTACTTTGGTTTGATTGGAGTGCCAGTCAAGGCTTAACTCATACAGTTTAAATCATTACCCATTAAAAAGGGGCGCATTATGTGCCCCTTTTTATGTTGGATTATTACAGCCAGTATACGAAGATAAACAGACCCAGCCACACCACATCAACAAAGTGCCAGTACCAGGCAACACCTTCAAAACCGAAATGACTTTTGGATGAGAAGTGACCTTTCATTGAGCGCAGTAAAATCACGATCAACATGATGGTGCCCAGTGTCACGTGAAAGCCGTGAAAGCCGGTCAGCATGAAGAAGGTTGCACCATAAGCGCCGCTTCGCAGTGTCAGACCCATTTCAGTATAGGCTTCATGATATTCAAACGCCTGGCAGATCAAAAATGCTACACCCAAGGCAACAGTTAAAAACAGGCCAAGCACTAACTGTTTGCGGTTATCTTTTAATAAGCCCCAGTGCGCCCAGGTGATGGTTGCGCCAGAAGATAACAGCAAGGCAGTGTTGACTGCGGGCAGGCCCCATGCGCCCATCGGGTTCAACGTGCCTGGTTTATATTCTGTACCCAGCACCACGCCGCCAGGACCCGCAGATGGCCAAGTGCCCAGAAAATCTTTATAGGGCGTAAACGCTGGGTCAAACGCCGCCAGATCGGGTACGGAAATAATCCGCATATAGAATAATGCGCCAAAAAATGCTGCAAAGAAGGCGATTTCGGATGCAATGAACACGATCATGCCCAGGCGGAAGGATTTGTCTTCCCATTTGTGGTATTGACCGGTCACGCTCTCTATAACCACAGCGCCAAACCATTTGAAAATCATGAGCAGAATAATCGCCGCACCGATGTACATCATCCAGTGGCCTGGTGTTTGCAAATAAGCCAGATCCTGATTTTTATCAGTCGCAACACTGAAAACAAAACCAGCTGCCAGTGATAGCAAGCCTGCGGACAGCGCCACAGGGTAAATTGCGCCATGTGGAACAAAATAATGATTACTTGAATGTGTTGTCATGCATAAGCTCCCTATTGCATTATTTAGCTTTTGGTCAGCTAAATTTGTTATCTATAGAATTTAAAGCAACTAATTCAAAAATATCTGTTTCTTCAAAACTACCCGTAAAACTACTGGCTAATTCTAGCTATCTTTTGTTGGCTTCTTTAAGAGGCCTACGCACATCTACGCACTTCAACTGCTTAACTACATCACTATTCTTTTTCTTTTGCACTAAAAAATGAATAGGACAAGGTCATTTCCTTAACATCTTCAGGCAAGTCTCTGCTCACAAAAAATCGTAAAGGCATGACTTTTGTTTCGCCTGGTTTTAATTCCTGCCTTTGAAAACAAAAGCATTCGATTTTTTGCAAGTGTGCAGCTGCCTGACCTGGTGTTACGCTCGGTATTGCCTGTCCTGCAACAACCTGGCTTGTAATGTTTTTAGCTTCAAACAGCACAGTTTCCACTTGTCCTGGTCGCACCTTGATGCTGGACTGTTTCGGATAGAAATTCCAACCTAGACCAGGCATCACGCTTGAGGTAAATTGTACGGTTACCCAGCGCGTTGTATCTACTTTATTGCTGCTTGTAGCTGACGCACTGGTCACGGTTTTACCATTAAGGCCAGTCATTGCACACAAAACGTCATACAGTGGTACCAATGCAAACGCAAATACCAATGATCCCGCAACAATCCAGAGCATTTTCAAACCAAGCTTCTTGTTAGCGAGATTTCTACGCTCTGTTAGACTTATCTCATTTTCGTTACTTTCTGTCACCACGTTTAGTATCTAATCTTATTTCCATAGCGTAAACATTGAAGCCAAATACCAGATGAAAGCGATTACGCCCAATAGGATGGCTATTTTTTTGTTGTGTTTTTTAGTGACTTCTTGATTGCTCATATTCAATTGCCAGACCTGATTTATTCATCAGATCTGGCGCCCTATTCATTTAACAACAGGTTGCTCGGTAAAGCTGTGGTACGGCGGGGGTGATGGTAACGTCCACTCTAAACCTTCCGCACCTTCCCACACCTTGTCGGTTGCTTTCTGACCGCCTCTTATAGTACTGATAACATTGTAAACAAACAGCAGCTGTGACAAGCCAAGCACGAATGCAGCAATTGAAGAAATCATGTTGAATTCCGCAAACTGCAGCGCATAGTCAGGAATACGGCGCGGCATGCCAGCCAGACCGAGGAAGAACTGTGGAATAAATGTCAGGTTGAACGAAATAGCCGTTAACCAGAAGTGCAGTTTACCCAGTTTTTCGTTATACATATGACCAGTCATTTTTGGCAGCCAGTAGTACACGCCCGCCATAATCCCCATAATCCCACCGGCAAACAAGGTGTAGTGGAAGTGCGCAACCACAAAATAGCTATTATGATATTGCGCATCGGCAGCAACATCAGCCAGCACCAAACCAGTCAAGCCGCCAATACCGAACAGAATGATCCAGCCCACTGTGAACAACATCGGTGTTTCAAAGCTCATAGAGCCTTTCCACATGGTTTTAATCCAGCAGAAGAACAACACGGCCAATGGCAATGAAATCGCCATGGTGCTATACATGAAGTAAAGCAATGCCGGCACTGGCAAACCAGCCGTGAAGAAATGGTGTGCCCATACCACGACTGACAAAGCCCCAATACCCCAGAATGCGTACACTTGCGCTTTGTAACCATACATCGGCTTGCGTGAGAATGTCTGTAGGATTTGTGGAATGAAGCCCCAAACCGGTAACAGCAGAATGTAAACTTCTGGGTGCCCAAAGAACCAGAACAAATGTTGGAATAAGATAGGGTCACCACCACCGGCTGCATCAAAGAAGTGCGTACCGAAGTGGCGATCTGTGAGCAACATGGTAACCGCGCCAGCTAACACAGGAATCGTAGCGATTAACAAGAAAGCTGTAATCAGCCAGCCCCAAGCAAACATCGGCATTTTCATTAACGTCATGCCAGGTGCGCGCATGTTGAACAGGGTGACGATAATATTGATAGAGCCCAGCACTGAAGAAATGCCCAGCAAGTGCACAGCGAAAATCGCAAAGTCCACACCGATGCCACCTTGAACTGAAAGCGGTGGATAGAAAGTCCAGCCGGTTGCCAAGGCGCCATCACCAATACCAAACAGTGCCAATGTGAATGGCAGCGTGAGCAAAATCGCGGATGGAGGCAGTAGCCAGAAGCCCCAGTTATTTAAACGTGGCAAGGCCATATCTGGCGCGCCAATTTGCAATGGAATCATCCAGTTAGCAAACCCTGTGGCAGCCGGCATCAATGCGGCAAAGATCATCACGAGTGCGTGTACACCAATCAACTGGTTAAAAAAGTCCGGTTTCATTAATTGCAGTCCGGGTTGAAACAACTCGGCACGAATCCCTAAAATCATCGCGCCACCAACCAAAAACATGATCAACGCAAACGTCAGATACATGGTTCCGATATCTTTATGATTGGTCGTGGTTAGCCACCGCATGATACCGGTTGGATGATCGGCGTGTTCATCGTGATGTGCAACTGTTGTTGTACTCATAACTATCTCCTGTACCTAAACTCTAAATTATTGACGCGCTGCTTTAACTTGTGATGGCTGGATGATATCACCAACACTGTTACCCAGTGCATTACGCTCATAAGTAATCACGGCTGCAATTTCAGTATCGTTGAGTGTGCCTTTCCATGCCGGCATCACACGAATACCGTTGAGAACGCGATCCATGTGACTATCCGGCAGGTATTTACCATCCGCACCAAAAATCGGTGAAGTTGCAACTTTGCTGCCAGTCAGTGCCGGGAATGCAGGTGGCAGACCCGCGCCTGAAGCCTGATGACAAACCGCACAGTTTTTCTCATAAACAGTTTTACCCTGAGCCATCAGATCTTCCTTGCTCCATTCTTTGTCAGATCCGGCCGTAGCAGCGGCAATTTCTGCCTGCTTGGCGGCAACCCATGTTTTGTATTCCTCTTTAGGCAAAGCGTCCACCACAACAGGCATGTAACCATGCCCCTTGCCGCACAGCTCTTTACACTGACCACGGTAGGTACCAGCCTTATCAATCTGCACCCAAGTCTCACGGATGAAACCAGGCACCGCTAAACGTGATGAACCAAACTGTGGCACCCACCAGTTATGCAAAACGTCTGAAGATGTCATCAGAATGCGCACTTTGGCACCAACCGGCAATACCAAACGATTGTCCACATCAAGAAGATAGGGCTTCTGCGGATCATTCACCGGCGTAATCGTACCGTCCATCTGCTCCTGCGGGGTAGACAAGTTACTCAAGAATTTAATGCCTTTCGCTTCTTCCAGCCCCGCTTTTTCACCTTTTTCGGTATTGCCAAGATACTCATATTGCCAGCGCCATTGCGAGCCAGTAACCTTGATGACCATATCTGATTCGTTGCGGGTGTCTTCCATCATGACCACGCTGTGGTAAGCAGGAATACCCATGATGACAAAATCGATCACCAAGAGGATTGCGAAAGGAATGAGTGTCCAGAAGATTTCAATTGCGGTAGAGGGGGCCTTATCAGTAACCGGTTTATAGCCAACACTCTTGCGGTGTTTGATCAGTGAATAAATCATGATGGCAAGTACCACGATAAATATCAGTGCAACAATAATCATGAATTTATTGTGAACGTGCAGTGTATCCAGCGCCATCGGCGTCACCGGTTCAGGAAAATTCCAGCTGTAATCTGCGTATACCTGCGGCGATGTCAGTAAGAACAGTAGGCAGAAACTTAACTTCTTGATTGATTGCTTTAACATACCCTCTCCCAAAACGAAACTACCAGACGATGTTTAACCGTTGTTTAAGTTGCTTGGCAACCGCTATGCGCTGCTCAGTGTCCATATAGCGCGTTCCAAACTCTATTTCCTTACCATGAGGGCCGATGAAAATACTATATGTCCCGTCAGTACTATTGCGCAGAGTGACTTTTGCCCAATAACGCTGAAAAATGAATTTCTCCGAATTCTTATAACAATGTTTTTCCACCACCACATCATTACCTATTAGCGAGACACTTTCATAATCTCCGTAGTGGAGATAAACATGGTGTAGCGCAAATGCAAAAGCTAACACTTCAAAACCGGCAAAAGGTAAAACAAGCCACGCCCCAGACAAGGAAACGCCCAGCGCTATAACCATAGTAATAGCTGCGATACCGGCAAAAAGCCAAACTAACTCTTTGATAGTAAGAGAGTTATTAGGTTTTGCTACTATTACATTGCCATCAGCGCTAAAAACCGTCATACATTACCTATGCAACATTGAACATGACTTGCTTATACATTTCTGACATGCGTCAATTTGACGCATGTCAGAAACTAACATAAAAAAAAGTCAACCTCAAGCATTTTGTTACAAAATGTAGAGAACAAATAAACTGTCCTGATTTACCTTGGAGTTTTTCATGCTTTTTTGAATCCCCAGATGAAGCGGACGCACCGCTACGGGAGATGAGTAAGATGCGGCTTGCAGAAGCATTGTTAGAAGATGAATCAATGCCATTAACGTTAAGTGAAAACTCAACATAACGGCATCACTCTCATTACGAAAAAAGTATCGATTTTACGAAAAGTGGGCGGCAGCCTTGCCCTGCTACTTAACCCAATCTAATTTACAGAACGTTGCACCTCTTAAGATTGGGTTCACGAATTATTTACCGCTCAGCTTTGGCCAAGCGGCTCGCAAATAATACGCCATAGACAACAACGTTAAGAATGCCGCGACGATAATCAACACATGACCGATATCCTGCGTTGGAAGTACGCCCATTCGTCCTAAATCGATATCATCCCAATACAGCAACAACAGAATCGCCAACATCTGAACAGCCGTTTTGACTTTACCAATCATGGCCACTCCGACACTGCTACGCTGCCCTTCACCAGACATCCACTCTCGTAGCGCGCTGATTGCAATTTCACGACCGATAATAATCAAAGAGACAATCGCTCCAACACGACCAAACTCAACAAGAACAATGAGCGCTGCAGCCACCATCAGCTTGTCAGCAACGGGATCCAGAAAAGCGCCAAAAGCTGAGGTCTGATTGAGATAGCGGGCCAGATAGCCGTCCAGCCAATCGGTGATCGCAGCGATCAAAAAAACTGAGGTGGCAAAAATGTTAACCGCATGAGACGGCATCACCCCCAAAACCCGCAAATTTTCTGGCCAATAGAACGCCCCAACAAAGACGGGGATCAGCAAGATACGCAACCAAGTCAGCATCGTTGGCACATTACAGACCATTTACAGCCCCCACTTCTATCTGATTGTTCAATGCAGCTCCCCATAGATCTTCTCGGCCAAGGTTTGGCTAATTCCTTCTACCTTAGCTATTTCGTCAATACTAGCATTTTTCACGCCCTCCAAGCCACCAAATCGTGTCAGCAGGGCCTTGCGTCTCTTGGCGCCCACACCTTCGACATCTTCCAGACTGGAATGTACTCTGGCCTTGGCGCGCTTAGCACGATGGCCAGTAATGGCAAAGCGGTGCGCCTCATCGCGAATCTGTTGTAGCAAATGCAAGCCTTTATTGTCTTTTTCCAGATTCACCATTTCGCCGGTATCAGAAAAAATCATGGTTTCCAAACCGGGTTTGCGCGCTTCGCCTTTGGCAATGCCAATCAGCAGAATATCGCCCAAGCCGACCTCTGCCATCACCTCCATCGCCACGCCCAACTGACCTTTGCCACCATCGATAAAAACCAGATCAGGTCGCTTACCCTCCCCTACCGCCACTTTGGTGTAGCGCCGTGTCAGCACATCGCGCATGGCAGCATAATCATCGCCTGGTGTGATGCCAGTAATGTTGTAGCGGCGATATTCGCTGTTCTGCATATCGCCACGATCAAACACCACACAACTCGCCACCGTGGCCTCCCCCATAGTATGACTGATATCAAAACACTCCATGCGCTCTGTGCTATCTGGCAGATGCAAGGCCTCACGTAGCGCCAACAATTTGGCTGACTGATTGGCCGTTGTCGCAGCGCGTTGACTCAGCGCCAGCTCTGCATTGGTCTGCGCCATTTTGAGCCAGACACGCTTATCGCCGATTGGATTGGTATTGATTTTAATCTTACGCCCAGCCTGCTCACTCAGAGCTTCTTCCAACACCGATGTTTCAATCTTGATGCCTGTAACTATCAAAGGCGGTGTGTTCTGCGCACCGTAATGCTGTGCCAAAAAGGCTTCTACACTACTCTCCAGCGCCTCACCATCAGTATTTTTCGGGATAAAGCTTCTATCCCCAAGATGACGCCCCCCCCGTATCATCACCAGATTAATGCAATGTTGCCCTTCCAATTCAGCACAGGCAATGACATCGGCATCTGACACATTAAAATCACTGACAAACTGCTTAGCCTGCACCTGACGCAAAGCCTGCATACGGTCACGAAACGCTGCGGCAAGTTCATATTCCTGCTTGTGTGCGGCTTGATTCATTTTCTCACCCAGCTCATCCATGACCTCCGTGGTCTTGCCTTGCAAAAACAAAGCCGCCTGATGCACATCGTTGCGGTAATCTTCTTCTGAAATCAAGTCCACACAAGGCGCTGTGCAACGCTCGATCTGATGTTGCAGACATGGGCGACTACGGTTGGAGAACACTGTGTTCTCACAAGTACGCAGCTTAAACACTTTCTGTAACAACTGAATACTTTCGCGCACCGCCACTGCATTGGGAAATGGACCAAAATACTGATGCCCTTTGCGCTGTGCGCCCCGATGAAAAGCCAAACGAGGAAACGCATCGCCAGTCAGCGTGATATAAGGATAAGTTTTATCATCACGAAACAGCACGTTGTAACGTGGCATCAATCCCTTGATCAGATTACTTTCCAGCAACAAGGCCTCCGCCTCACTGCGCGTGACGGTGGTTTCGATTCTGGCAATGTTGCTCACCATCATGCGCGTGCGCGGACTAGGCAAATTCTTATTGAAATAAGAAGAGACGCGCTTCTTGAGATCTTTCGCCTTACCGACATAGATCACATCATCACTCGCATTGATCATGCGATACACGCCCGGCAGATTGGGCAGATTCTTTAAGATGGGCTTGGGGTCGAACATGGGCATATTTTAACAGCCTAGGACTTAAAACCGTCATCCTATGCTTGCATTAACCTGTCATTGCGAGGGCGAAAACCCGTGGCAATCCAGGTTGTATGCGCTGGATTCTTTCGTTGCGCTACGGCTGTCACTCATCCAGCAACTTCCCGGCAATCGCCCAATCCTCATAAGCCACTTCTTCAAACGTGATATAAGTGTATGACTTGGGCTTATGCGCTACACGCTCTAGCGTTTCGGTGATTTCTTTAGCAATTTGCGCCTTTTGTTCGCGCGTTACCTCACCCGCCAATTTTATATTCACATACGGCATTTTAAAACTCCTTTATTATCAATAGATTAAAAAATCACCCATGCCCCGCCAACGGCAAAACAAACGGCAAGTGCGAAGGTTACATTATCGACCACATAAAGAAACAACAACGTACTTTTGGCCTAATTTTTCGTACTAGCTGCCACATTGCCCTGCACCGCCAAATAAGTTAAAAACTGCTCCACCTCCGCCGCACCTAAATCATTGGGATTACACTTCAACCTTATCCCGCTTTGCCTTTCTCCACTCCCAAGGTGCGGTCGGATTAGAGTCAGCCCATAGTCCACGTCTGGCATCTCTAGCTTCATCTTCAAGTGCATATAAATGCTCATGCCATTTGTCGTACTTACGGTAGACCCACGCAAAGCCTGATTGAACCATCGCTTCATTAGCATTGATACCAGAGCAATCAACATCTCCCACTGAGCGCCCATATCGATCTGTAGTGACCACATTGATAGTAGCAGTCTTGCCATAGCAGAGTTCAGACAACTTCTGTTTACCACGTTGACCGAATGCCTGTGCCTTTTCAGGTGCATCGATAGCGGCAAGCCTTACTTTGTGTTGGGTATTGCTTGTATCTAGAACGATGAGCGTATCGCCATCAGATATGCCTACAACACGTCCACTAATGTTTTCACCATGGGCAACCAGAGAGAAGCCCAAGGTCAGGCTGACCAGTAGCTTCTTAAGGATATTGGTTGTCATGGATATTACGGAATGGATTATTCAAGTTAGTTTGCTGGCTTATCATCAAAACCTTGCACAATACCACCCCGCACACCCACCAGCGTTTCCATGCCTTTTGTCATCACATCTTTCTGTGCGTTCCTTAAGCTAGAACCTATTTTCTTCAGCTTGTTTGCATGGACCACGAGCGGGAGTTAGAGGTATTCCGTTTTTACTGTATGGCGGCACAAATTTAACAAAAATAGATCCTAAAGCTCTATTTATACTTATATCTAGGCGATCAGTTCTATAAGTAATAAAGTCATCTGTTATTTTTGCAGGTACTCCATCTACAGTACTTTTCTCAAAATCAACTATGAAAAGCATATCTACGTTATCCGCTACACAAACCAGCCTCATCGTTTTGCTTTTATTTGGATTTGCATTATTTTGATCTACAAACTTTTGAAGTAAATTATTTACCAAGTAAGGATCCCAGCTAGTATCAATGACTGCCTGTTCTTCCCTGCTCAATCTAGATTTCCATACCTTGAAGCTATCCAACTTTACAAGTTCCCTCCAGTTGGGTCTTAACTTATCTAAAGTTGCTATTAAAGTATCTTTGTCTTCTGATACTGTTCTACTTGTGTTGCCTGTGGTTTCTGGCAGGTAATCTAAATTACCCTTATGCATTATTTCCTCATAACATTTATTTAGACTTTCAGTGGTTACATTTTCTGTTCTCTTACAATTAGCCTTTAATGCATTTTTTCTCTTTAATAAATCAGAGGTAGATATGCCCAACTCCTTTGCTTTCTTTGCATTTTCAGCGTCCTCTACAAGTGGGTCACTTGATCCAAGTCCATATTTCAATAGATCATCATTAGATAGAATCTTTATATTTTGAGGGCTAATTCTAACCATGTCATGATATAAAGATTGAGATATATTCATCTCTTTGAGATAGCTTAGCGCCAAGTTATCTATTTTTGACTTTTGCTTCTTTTGCCCTGATACGGTCGTTTGATTATCCTTCTCTAAATAAGGGCGATGAATCCCCACCTGACCATGAACTATTCTCCTTGGAGCGCCTGCTATGATAAATACGCAGGCACTGAAACATTTCTCCTCTTCTAACTGCAAGGCTATGGCATTGAAGCGCCTCAGCACTCGTCCTATTTCGATAGCAGTTACTAGACTACCTCCTGTACTATTGGGTTTAACTACTAAAGATAATTTGTCGGGGTTAAATTCTTCAGGAGTGGTATATCTCGCAAGAGCGGCATTTAGATCAGCCAAATCATTTTTTTTTTATTTCCCCAGTGATATTGATGTCTAAAACAGTTTTTGGGGCAGACGGTTGTGAAATCTGTTCTACAGAAAGATCTGCTCTTGCTAAAAAAGGTAAAAGAAAAAATATAAAAATAAGAAACTTCATGTATTAAAGTCCTATATGTTGCAAGTAAAAGAGAAGGCTTAGGTTGACTCTTGTCAATTGAGCATTGATTAACACAGCCAACTTCATCATCTTGCGATTAGCCTTAACTCTATAATAATTGTGTGATATGTGTCAAAACTGAGCGAGCCAATTAATGCGACTTAGGTCTGCTTTTCTTTGTTTCTCTTAACTTTCCACCTTCCTTAAAAGCTCCCTCTGCTCGTGCAAATATCTAGGAGTCCCTTTTATTGGAGCTGAGTTCATATTCAACTTCCAAATGCCCTCATTTATTCACATTTCCCACTAGGGCTTGACCACCTGCCTCCACATGCACGTGCTGAACAGTGATGTTTTGAGTGCCTGATGATTTGATCTTTTGTAGTACATCAATGGGGTTAGTACATCAATGGGGTCAGACTCGATTTATTTTATCTAACCCCATTGATTCCTGCATTCTCAAGTTACGCTTTGCCCTAACCCATCGTTCAGACCGCAAGGGGCTTCACCGTGAAACATAAGTGCTTAAGCACTTTGTTCACACGCGAAAGTGGGGCTGCGCAAAAGCGCGCAGTCCGGTGAATTCAGACTTAATGAAGCGCTATTATTAGTTGAGGGGCATCATAAGGAGATGCTAAATGCTTGGCGTACCCATTTCGGAAGTTGAGGTTTCTTTAGCGTCAAATAAAGGTTTCTGGCTGTTGCTGGACGAAGAGGAGTTGTTTGTACCCTTTACTGAGTTCCCATGGTTTCAACGTGCTACTCTTGAAGCAGTCACGACTGTTGAAAAGCAGTCATCTAATCATCTTTATTGGCCTTTACTTGATATTGACTTGTCGGTAGAGTCTATTCGCAACCCTAGTGCATTTCCTTTGCGCTCTAAAACCTAATTCATCCATCAAGCGGGACTGACTTACAGCCAAGACGTTAGGCGCACAGAAAGGAACCATGACAGCACAAATCCACGAACGACTCATTCTCTACGGTGAAGAGGCATCAATGGCCTTTTGAGGCATGGCACCCATTTCGTTAATGCAGTGAACGTGCTCCGCCTTTAACTGTGCGCAAAATTTCACGTATCAAATTGATGGTGAGCACCAACAGCAAAATCGAGATAAACAAGGATAGGATGGGGTCGATCAGCATCCATCCGGTGAAGTAAATCACCACCCCAGCCAGCACAGCCGCAACCGAGCCGAGCAAATCACCCATTACGTGTAAAAATGCTGCGCGGTTATTCAGACTTTCAGCGTGATGTTCGGCCTGATGATGTAATTGTCTTGCCACAATGAGATTCACGATCAAACCCAGCGTGGCAATGATGGTAAGCCCCGCTCCCTTGACCACATGTGGATGGCTGAGTCGGCTGATGGCCTCGGCCACTACCAACCCAATTACCAGCAACATGGTTGCCGCATTGATGATGGACACCGCCAATTCTGCGTAGCTGACCCCGGAGTGATGGCGTGCTACGTTGGGCTTTTTGCTCATGCGTACAGCCATCCAAGCCATGCCAAGTGCCGCAACGTCTGAGAACATGTGCCCTGCATCACTCAGCAAGGCTAAAGAACCGGTATACCAACTGCCCACGACCTCGACTACGGCAAAAACAAAGATCAGGGTAAATGGAATGAAATAATGATCATGATCATCGTGATCATGCGAATGATGGTGTGGTGTGCTCATACTCGGCTATGCTAACTGAAAAGGCTGTTGTGAGCAAAAAGTTCTCCTTAAAATTAGTCCGTACCCAGCGCTTATATCAGAAGAAGATGAACGTATAATAGGCGCAAGTATTTTCACACTTTCTTTACTTATGCTGAGTTACCGTCACGCCTTTCACGCTGGAAACCACGCCGATGTTTTAAAGCATTACATCCTCAGTTTGGTGCTGGAGCACACTGTCAAGAAAGATAAACCATTCTGGTATATCGACACCCATGCCGGTGCCGGTTTATACAGTCTGGATGAAGGTTATGCCACTCAGAATGCAGAGTTCAAGGATGGCATTGCCAAGCTATATTCTGCCAAGCACCTGCCGCAGTCACTGACCGATTATGTCAGCCATGTCCAAGCCTTGAGTCAAGGAGCGACGTTCTACCCCGGCTCTCCCATGCTGGCACAGCAGTATTTACGTGCCGATGACAGAATGCGTCTATTTGAATTGCATCCCAATGATTACAAGCTGCTGAATCAAAATTTTGATGGCTCGAGAAAACAGGTGAAAGTTGAGATGCAAAATGGCTTTTCTGGCATCAAATCCTGCCTGCCCCCACCACCACGGCGGGCTGTTGTGTTGATTGATCCGCCTTATGAGGACAAGCAAGATTACCAGCATGTGCTTCACATGCTCAAGGATAGCCTGAAGCGTTTCCCAACTGGCACCTATCTGGTGTGGTACCCCATTCTGCAACGCCCAGAGCCGGATGCGATGGTAGATGACCTCATGCACTTAGACATGACTGACTGGTTACACGTCAGCATGAGTATCCACACCCCCTCTCCTGAAGGGTTTGGTATGCACGGTAGCGGTATGTTCATTATCAATCCACCGTGGACCTTGCCTAAAACTCTGGAAGAGGCAATGCCGGCGCTGACCGAGACACTGGCATTGGATAAAGATGCTCACTATTCGTTGGAATACAACATTGCCTGATAGAAATCCACCTCTAGCTGGTACAATATCCACCATTATCAGACGTTGAAAAAAGGTTTACGCAATGGCTCAAAAGCACACACCACACGCTACAGAATACAAACAAAGTAGCATTATGACCAACATCCTATTTGGTAGCCGCTGGCTACAGCTGCCGCTTTATTTAGGCCTGATTGTCGCCCAAGCCGTCTATGTATTCTTCTTTGGGGTAGAACTCGTCCACATGGTTGGCAAAGCAACGTCGCTAGCAGAAACTGACATTATGCTGATCGTGCTTGGGCTGATTGACGTAGTGATGATTTCAAACCTGCTGATTATGGTCATTGTTGGCGGCTATGAAACTTTCGTTTCCCGTCTTAACCTTGAAGGCCACCCTGATGAGCCCGATTGGCTCTCGCATGTGAATGCCAATCTGTTAAAAGTAAAACTGGCAACCGCCATCATCGGCATTTCATCAATTCATCTGCTCAAAACATTCATCAATGCCGAAAACTTGTCAGACAAAGTATTGATCTGGCAAACCATCATCCACATGGCCTTTGTGTTATCAGCTGTATCTATTGCCTACATCGACAAATTGATGTCGCATTCGACAACCAATCAACACTAATACATTCGCTGTACCCGCTGTGAAGGAGCGGGTACATATTTCACTGAAAATGATTGAACGGCAACGGTCTCTTCGTTTTCAGTTTTCACGTTGACCCGCCCATCGCCTTCTGCCAGATTCTGCTTATCGGGATAGCCGCTGAAACCATTGTAGCGACTTTAGATGGGTAGTGATGCCCTTTATGGGGAGTAAGTTGGATAAGCCAAGTACTGGCTTATGGGCAATACGGATATTTATTCGGCTCTATTTTGGCAACGATGGGTTTTCTTTGACGACCGTGCGTATCATTCATTGCTGGCTAGGAACTTAACCGGATCTACAGATTTCCCTTGCTGGCGTATTTCAAAGTGCAACTTGACTATACTGCTATCAGTATTGCCCATTTCAGCGATTTTTTGTCCAGCACTCACCTGCTGCCCCTCCTTGACCAGAATCTGGCTGTTATGGGCGTACACAGAGAGATAGTTTGCATTGTGCTTCACAATCACCAGTTTGCCATAACTGCGTAAATCTGAGCCGGCATAGATGACTTTACCAGTGGAGGCCGCCATAACACTTTGCCCCATGCTGCCTGCGATATCGATTCCTTTATTGCCGGCATCATTGAAGTGACCGATCACCTTACCTTTTGTAGGCCAAGACCACTCTAGATTATCGGTTGATTCGCTACTGGATTTAGTGGTAGATTTCGACTCTGCCTTCGGTTCTATTTTTGGATCAGTCACCGTGCTAGCGGATGGCAGTTTCTCAGTGCTCACGAGTTTTTCGTCTGCAGCCTTGCTGGCCAGCGTGGTTTTTTTGAATGCCTCCTCACTGTAGGGCTCGCGAATCCCTTTAGGCTCGGAAAGGGAGACCACTTCTGCTAAACCGGTATTGGGAGCAGGCGCTTCTGCGTCATTGCTCATCGGGTAGGTGGTCACATCGCCAGAGGGTTCCTGAGCCTGCTTGGGTTCGGAGGTCGCTGGCTTCTCTTTTAATGAGATGAGTTTCAGAACTTGCCCCACCTTGATGGTGTACGGTGATTTGATATCATTAGCCTGAGCAATATCCTTATAGTAATAGCCATGCTCAAGTCCGATACTGAATAAGGTATCACCCTTTTTAACCGTATAGTTATCTGGGCGCCAATCAGTGCTGTTTTTAATGCCCGATATCTTGGTGGAGGCTTTTGTTGCGGTGTTTTTGCTGGTGGCCGGTTTGCTGCTTGGCGGCCGGTCGATGATGGGAGCGGTAGTGGTAGTAGTGCTGCAGGCCGCCAATATGCAGCTTAAAGTGGCGATGGATACAGCGTGGGCGAGCCTCATGTTGCGCTCGTACCACCGAGCAGGGGCACAAATTTGACTGTTTCGAGTTTGGTTTGACGATATTCAGAAGCTGAGAGACGCTCAACCAAACACAAAATCTGCTCATCCGTTCCCACGGGAATCACCAACCTGCCACCAATGGTCATCTGATTCAGCAGCTCTTGCGGAATGTGGCTGGCCGCTGCCGTGACCATAATGGCATCAAAGGGGGCTAATTGTGACAACCCCATGTTGCCATCCGCATGGTCCAGCTTGACGTTCACACATTTAAGCTCGCGCAGATGGCCACGCGCTTTCATGACCAGCGGTCGGATGCGCTCTACTGAATAGACTTCCTGGGAAATTCTCGAAAGCACAGCTGTTTGATAGCCGCAACCAGTGCCAATCTCGAGTACTTTGCCTAGCGGCTGACCATTGCGGAGTAATTCAGACATGCGAGCCACGATGTAGGGCTGCGAGATGGTCTGCCCAAAACCAATCGGCAACGAGACATCTTCGTAAGCGCGGATAGACAAGGCCTCATCGACAAAGATGTGACGAGGAATGCCAGCAATGGCGGAAAGGACGACCTCATCTTTAATGCCTTGCTCACGCAGGCGATTAAGCATGCGGTCACGTGTGCGCTGCGACGTCATGCCAATGCCCGTTTGTGAAGATTTTACTAAAGCCACAGTTTATTTTTCCCTACTTGAGCCAGTCTTTAATGTCATTCAGTTGTGTGTGACTGGTTAAATCTACCTGAATCGGCGAGATGGATACTTGGTTGCGATCAACCGCATAAAAATCGGTGCCTTCGCCACCATCATTAGGCTGACCAGCTGCCCCCACCCAGTACACGGTCTCATTGCGCGGCGTTTTGAGCTGCACCACAGGTTCTGCCTTGTGACGCTTACCTAGACGCGTGACAGCGCGACCTTGCAACTCATCGTAAGGGATGTTCGGTACGTTGACATTGAGCAGCGTAGGTGATTTGAAATTGTTTTTCTGATAATGCTGAATCAGCTCAACTGCAACTCTGGCAGCGGTTTCAAAGTGCGTCGAGTTGTGTTGTGACATGGAGACTGCAAGCGATGGAATGCCCAGCAGATAACCTTCCATTGCCGCAGCCACGGTGCCTGAGTAAATAGTGTCGTCGCCCATGTTGGCGCCATCATTGATACCACTGATGACCATATCTGGCATGGTGTCCATCAGTCCAGTCAGCGCAATATGAACGCAGTCAGTCGGCGTACCATTCACATAAAAGAAGCCATTATGGGCTTTTTTGACGCTCAGCGGCCGGTCTAATGTCAGTGAATTGCTGGCGCCACTACGATTTCTTTCAGGGGCTACGACCGTAATCTCTGCAATCCTGCTGATGTGTTCGGCGAGGATATTAAGGCCAGGAGCAAAATAGCCATCATCGTTGGAAAGTAAAATTCTCATGCTAGGATTATAGTGGAAGAAGTAATGTTTAGCGCGGGAGAAATGGCGATTTTATAATGTTTTGTAGCGCGCCAGTCGAGCGTAGAAGATGGCACAGAAGAAAAATATAAACGCAATTGCACACTCTGCCAAGGCAAGCTTTGCCGAAAGACCATGTTCTGACCAAGCACGTACCGCCCCTTCTGTGAAATAAAGCAAGATGAACATACTGGCCCATTGGTAGGTATAACGCTTTCCATGCAAGACCCCAAACAATGGGAGAAGGAGCGGTAGTGTTTTTAGCATCAATAAAGATCCGCCTGGCCTGAGTGGGGCAAGGGCTGTTTCCCATGCAAGTGTCAGCAGAATCAAGGCCAGCAGACTGATGGATGCGCCTAGTTGTAGCTGTCTTACCATGTTATCGCTTCGCTACTTTAGACATTTGCACCAATGCCACGCGTGCAGATTGGGCATCCTGAACGGGCCGGTCAAATTCAAAGCGCACGATTTTAGTGGTGTCGGCATCAATGACCCTAACATCAAATCCATCGGTATCAATGCCGAGCATGGTGGCTGTGCTGGCGTTGATTTGGTGGAAATATTGACAATAAGCGATCAGGCTATCGATATGGTCTGCATTCATGTGTGCGATGATGGAGGTTTCCTGACCTGCCAGTAAGTTATTATCTGCTGGTGGCAGGCTCAATAGCTCACTGGAGGACATCCAGCTCATTTTGCCGAAACCGCCAATATAGCGTACCTGACTGATATTGATACGGTAAAAAGCAAAGTCATGCATGTCAAAGTAGCTGGCTGCTTGCGGCAAATAGCGCAGATATCTTGCTTTTAGGTCTGCATCGTTTTTCTCGATTTTTATCGCTTCGCCAAGTAGTGTTAAACGCGCGTTGGCTTGCAAATCTTCAGCGCCAGCAAAAACGAGCAATGAAACCTTAGCATTGCTGACGATATTTTTGGTATGTTCGGCAATACTGCTGATCAGGATGACCGGCTGGCAGTCATGTCCAAGCACAAATGGCGCGACGGAGCCAAATGGATAACCATCAAATTTGGATGATAGGGTAGAAAGTAGACCACTGTGTGTACTGCGTAGAAATCTTCTTGCTTCGGCCGCTAGGTTCATCAGTGTCATTATCGGGATAATTTGATAGCTGTCTCAGCCAAGCGCTTACCTAGTGCGATGCAGAGCTTTTTCTCATCTTCGCTGATAGGCTTGTCATCCATGGCGCCGCCGATGTGGCTTGCGCCATAAGGGGTGCCGCCAGAGGTGGTCGCTGATAATGCAGGTTCTGAATACGGCAGTCCAACCATGATCATGCCGTGGTGCATCAAAGGCAACATCATGGTGAGCAAAGTGCTTTCATTACCGCCATGCATAGAACCACTGGAAGTGAAGACCGCTGCTGGCTTATTTATCAGTGCGCCCTTGAGCCACAAACCAGTGGTGCCGTCCAGAAAATACTTCATCGGAGCGGCCATATTGCCAAAGCGGGTGGGACTGCCAAGTGCCAGACCGCAACACTCCTCAAGATCCAGCAACTCTACATAGGGATCACCACTGGCAGGAATGTCAGGCTCAGTCGCTTCGCAATTAGCGGATACTCTTGGCACGGTGCGAATACGCGCTTTGGCTCCTTGCACACTCTCCACACCGCGTGCAATCAGTTGCGCCATTGTGCGCACGGCACCGCCTTGGGAATAGTAGAGGATTAGAATCTTTTGCATACTAAATATGCTTGGTGAGCTCAATCGCTTTGCCGATATAAGTCGCTGGCGTTAATGCAAGCAGATACTGTTTGGCATCGGCAGGGATATTCAGCTCGTTAACAAATGCATGCAATGAAGTTTGATTGATGCCGCCTTTGCCTCGCGTGAGTTCTTTTAACTGCTCGTATGGGTTTTCAATTCCATAGCGACGCATTACGGTCTGGATTGGCTCTGCCAATACTTCCCAACTGTTATCCAGATCTTCTGCCAGGCGTACAGGGTTAACTTCGAGCTTATTGAGGCCACGCAGGCAGGAATCGTAGCCTAGCAACGTGTAGCCAAAGGCGACGCCCATATTGCGCAACACGGTTGAGTCGGTCAAATCACGCTGCCAGCGTGAAATGGGCAATTTTTCTGCCATGTGGCGCAACACGGCATTAGCCAAGCCCAGATTGCCTTCTGAGTTTTCGAAGTCAATCGGGTTTACCTTATGCGGCATGGTAGAAGAGCCGATCTCCCCCGCTTTGACCTTTTGCTTAAAGTATCCCATGGAGATGTAACCCCAGATATCACGATTGATGTCAATTAAAATCGTGTTGATACGAGCGAGTGTGTCATACAGTTCGGCCATGTAGTCGTGTGGCTCGATTTGGATGGTCATAGGGTTGTATGTGAGACCCAGTGATTCAACAAATCGTTTGGCAAGACTTTCCCAGTCAAAATTCGGGTAGGCTGATAAGTGCGCATTAAAGTTACCCACCGCGCCGTTGATCTTGCCCAGAATTTCATTGCTGGCAAGCTGTTTTTGCTGACGCTGTAAGCGATACACCACATTAGCCAGCTCCTTTCCCATGGTGGTGGGCGAGGCAGTTTGGCCGTGTGTGCGAGATAACATGGGTTGGTCTGCCAGCGCTTTTGCCAACTCGGTCATGCGTGCAATCAGGTTATTCAGGAACGGTAGCATCACGTTGTCGCGGGCGCTCTTCAGCATGAGGGCGTGTGACAGGTTGTTAATATCTTCTGAAGTGCAGGCGAAGTGGATAAATTCGCTGGCTTTTTTGACTTCAGGATTGCCGTCAAATTTCTCCTTGAGCCAGTATTCAAGCGCCTTCACGTCATGGTTAGTTCGCGACTCAATCGCCTTGACCTGTGATGCATCATCCTCGCTGAAATTGGCAATGGCAGCATCCATTTCTTGAATAGTTTCAGCGCTAAATGGGGCAATTTCACTCAGTTCCAGCGCGGCGGAAAGTGCTTTAAGCCACTCGACTTCCACCCTTGCACGATGTTTAATCAGCGCATATTCGCTAAAATAAGGGCGCAGGTTATCCAGTTTGGATTGATAGCGACCATCCAGCGGAGAGAGCGCATTTAAAGTGGTAAGTGGCATGGCTTAACTTTCTACAAAGGGCTTGTGGGGCACAGGCTCAAGGCTCGGTGCTTCCTTATTGAATAAAAACGTTATTTTAACCCAAGGCGGCAATAAAGCGTAAAATGCCGTCTACGAATACATCACAAAAATCCCGCATATGACGATCATTAAACAAGAAGATTTCATACAAAGCATTGCAGATGCCTTGCAGTATATTTCTTACTATCATCCTGCTGATTATCTCCATGCGTTGGCAACAGCCTATGAACGTGAAGAGTCGCCAGCCGCCAAAGATGCGATAGCGCAGATTCTCACTAACTCCCGCATGTGTGCTGAAGGCAAACGCCCGCTCTGTCAGGATACGGGCATCGTAGTGGCATTTGTGAAAGTGGGCATGAATGTGCGCTGGGACGCCCAATTGGATGTCGAGCAGATGGTCAATGAAGGGGTGCGGTGCGCCTATTTGTTGCCAGAAAACAAGTTGCGTGCCTCAATGGTGAGTGATCCGGCTGGTACGCGTATCAACACCAAAGACAATACACCCGCCGTGGTGCATGTATCATTGGTGGCTGGTGATAAAGTCGAGGTCAGTATTGCCGCCAAGGGAGGGGGCAGCGAAAACAAAGCCCAGCTTGCCATGTTGAACCCCAATGACAGCATCGTAGACTGGGTATTGCAGGTGGTGCCCGCCATGGGGGCGGGTTGGTGTCCTCCAGGAATACTGGGCATCGGCATCGGAGGCAGTGCAGAAAAAGCCATGTTGTTAGCGAAAGAATCCCTGATGGCACCGATAGATATGCATGAGCTGAAAGCAAAAGGCGCACAAAATAAGCTAGAAGAACTGCGTCTAGAGATATTTGAAAAAGTGAATCATCTAGGCATCGGGGCGCAAGGATTGGGGGGGGTAGCAACCGTGCTTGATGTCAAGATCCTGGACTATCCGACACATGCTGCGAGCTTACCAGTGGCGATTATTCCTAATTGTGCAGCGACACGCCATGTGCATTTCGAGCTGGATGGGCGAGGCGTAGCGGAGTTGGCTCCACCGGATTGGTCGGCCTATCCGGATGTGCAGTGGCAAGCAAGTGGCTCGTCAAGACAGGTCAATCTGGATGCTATCACGCATGAAGAAATCGCCACCTGGCAAGTGGGCGAAACGCTGTTGCTCAGCGGCAAACTGCTCACAGGTCGCGATGCCTCACACAAACGTATGGCCACCATGTTGAAAAAAGGTGAGCCGTTACCAGTCGACCTTAATAACCGATTCATTTACTATGTGGGCCCTGTGGACGCGGTGCGCGATGAAGCGGTTGGTCCGGCTGGTCCGACCACTGCCACCAGAATGGATGACTACACTGAATTAATGCTGTCAGAAACGGGGTTGATAGGCATGGTGGGTAAAGCCGAGCGTGGCGATGAGGCAATTGCCGCTATTCAGAAACATCAGGCCGTGTATCTAACTGCGGTGGGCGGTGCGGCATATTTGGTGAGTAAAGCCATTAAAAAATCCCGCGTTCTGGCGTTTGCAGACTTGGGCATGGAGGCGATTTACGAGTTTGAGGTAGTCGATATGCCGGTGACTGTAGCGGTCACGCCGCGTGGTGAATCCGTACACCGACTGGGGCCACAACATTGGAAAAAAATCACCGCTATTGCGCGTTAAGTCGCATAACAGAAAAGCCTTGCACGGTAACATTTTTATTCTTACTTTAACAGCAATCACGATGAAGCGTCATTCTTAGCGTAGCGAATAATCCATCAATATCAACAAGTTACATGGATTATTCGCTACGCTCAGAATGACAGATTTTTGAGGTTTTTACTAAAACTCCGACTTTAGAAGACTCTTGCAAAGGTCTTAATAGTTGAATTATTTACTCTACTACTGATCACAGGTATTGTAGTCCCTAGTATTGCAAGGAGTAAGGTGCATGGATATGCAAAAACGACTAAAACTCATGTTGTTGGCTGGATCGTTATTTACTGCTCAGGTACAGGCAGAGGATGCGCTCGATTACTTGGTTGATGCAACAGGCAAATACACGGGGCCAACAGTAGAAGATAACGTCACTTCGATGGATACAGACAAGAATGGTTTTGCTGATGCGAGCGAAGTGCGCGCTTTCTTAGAGTTAAAACATGGCAAAGGTTACGAGAGCGCATTGCTGGAGAAATTCGAGGCGTCAGTCAAAGGCAGCAGTTGCGGCACGCCTTTTGCTAACAAGTTATTTGTGACTAACTAGCGAATACCTTTCTAGGGTCAGCATGTTAGCGATTTGACCAGTTAAAAAAGCACGGAATAATTCACATGGCTGCAACAATCGCAACGTGGTTCATGGATACTTACTCCGCGCTTCCTTTATAATATCCATTATTTTTTAACCTAGAAAAACTGCCATGCTAATAGCCTATGCTGCGCACGTGCAAGAACGTGCTTCACAAAATTTACCCCCATTACCATTATCCGCCGAGCAGGTTGCTCAACTGATAGAGTTGCTAAAATCCCCGCCAGCCGGTGAGGAGGCTGTGTTAATCAATCTGCTTGAAAATCGCATCCCTGCTGGCGTGGATCAGGCTGCCTATGTGAAAGCCGCATTTTTATCAGACGTGGCGAATGGTAAGGTGACTACCCCTTTAATGAGTGCAGAAAGAGCGGTGCAGTTGCTGGGCACCATGTTGGGTGGCTACAACGTGCAGGCGCTTGTGACCTTGCTGGACACGCCGCTGGCAGATGTTGCCGTGCAGGCATTGTCTCGCACAATTTTGATGTTCGACGCGTTTCATGATGTTGATGAAAAAATGAAAGCTGGTAATCCCCATGCCAAGAAGTTGATGGAATCTTGGGCAGCGGCAGAGTGGTTTACTAACGCGCCTAAACTAGCCAATGAGATCAAAGTCGTGGTGTTTAAGGTGGATGGCGAAACCAATACCGATGACTTAAGTCCTGCGCAAGAGGCTTGGAGCCGTCCAGATATTCCGCAGCACGCTAAAGCGATGCTGGTGAACAAAATGCCAGATGGACTGAAAACGATCGAGACCTTAAAGCAGAAAGGTTTGCCTTTGGCTTACGTGGGCGATGTAGTCGGTACCGGATCATCACGCAAATCGGCCATCAACTCAGTGCAGTGGCACATGGGCGAGGATATTCCTAATATTCCCAATAAACGTACGGGCGGGGTAATTTTAGGCACTAAGATTGCGCCTATCTTCTTTAACACTGCCGAAGATTCTGGGGCATTGCCCATTCAGTGCGATGTTTCAAACATGCAAATGGGTGACATCATCACCATTAAACCAGATGCGGGTGAAGTGTTGAATGCACAGGGTGAAGTGATTGCTACGTTTAATCTGACACCATCGACCATGCCAGACGAGGTGCGCGCGGGTGGACGTATCCCTCTGATTATCGGTCGCGGCTTGACTGCCAATGCACGCAAGGCGCTTGGGCTGGCTGAAACGACATGCTTTATCAAGCCAACCCCTGCTAAAGATACAGGCAAGGGCTATACGCTGGCACAAAAAATGGTGGGGCGTGCATGTGGTGTGGCGGGTGTTCGCCCGGGGACCTATTGTGAGCCTAAAGCCACCACGGTGGGTTCTCAGGATACCACCGGCGGTATGACCCGTGATGAATTAAAAGAGCTGGCATGCTTGGGTTTTAGCAGTGACTTAGTGATGCAGAGTTTCTGTCATACTGCGGCATATCCTAAGCCAGTCGATATCAAGTTACAGCATACATTGCCTGAGTTTATCAGTAGTCGTGGCGGCGTGAGCCTACGTCCGGGTGACGGCGTAATCCACTCATGGTTGAATCGCATGGTGCTGCCAGATACAGTTGGCACTGGGGGGGATTCGCATACGCGTTTCCCAATCGGCATTTCTTTCCCTGCTGGATCAGGTCTGGTAGCGTTTGCGGCCGCAACAGGCGCGATGCCGTTGGATATGCCGGAATCGGTACTGGTACGTTTCAAAGGTGAAATGCAGCCGGGCATCACACTGCGCGATCTCGTGAATGCGATTCCTTATGCAGCCATTCAAGAAGGCACTTTGACCGTAGGCAAACAAGGTAAAAAGAACGTGTTCAACGGGCGTGTGCTGGAAATAGAAGGCTTGCCTGATCTGAAAGTAGAACAGGCGTTTGAGCTGGCGGATGCGTCAGCCGAACGCTCTGCCAATGGTTGCACAGTGTTATTGAACAAAGCGCCGGTAATCGAGTTTCTGAATTCCAACATTGTGCTATTACAAAATATGATTGATCACGGCTATCAAGACGCGCGCACCTTGGAGCGCCGTATCGCCAGCATGAAAGCTTGGTTAGAGAAACCGGAGTTGCTACAGCCCGATGCGGATGCGGAGTACGCGCATGTCATTGAGATCAACCTGAACGAGATCAAAGAGCCACTGGTAGCTTGCCCAAATGATCCAGATGATATTAAACCGCTGTCTGCCGTTGGGGGAGATAAGATCGACGAAGTGTTCATCGGCAGTTGCATGACGAATATCGGTCACTATCGTGCGGCAGCAAAAGTGCTGGAAGGCGCAGGTGGGATTCCTGCACGCCTGTGGGTGGCACCGCCAACTCGCATGGATGAGGCGCAACTACGTGAGGAAGGCGTGTATTCGACCTTTGGCGTGGCTGGCGCACGTACGGAGATCCCCGGATGCTCTCTCTGTATGGGCAATCAGGCGCGGGTGGCGGACAAGGCTACGGTATTCTCAACCAGTACCCGTAACTTTGATAATCGCATGGGTAAAGATACGCGCGTTTATCTAGGTTCGGCAGAGCTGGCGGCCGTTTGTGCAAAACTAGGTCGTATGCCTACGCATGCAGAATATCTGGAAACTGTGGGCAACAAGCTGACCAATGCGGCGGACATCTATCAATATCTCAACTTCAATCAGATGGCCGACTATGCGGACAGCATGGCAAGAGCGAGCAAAGTCATCCCGATTGCAGCAGTCTGAAGCAACACCGATGAAGCTTCTGCATGAGGATGATGTCAAGGCGGGTGACATTGATACACATCATCTTTTTAGTGAAGAGGTGCTCGAAGATCCAGCAAAACGCGGCGCCTGGAAATGGATGTTACCAGTCACCCTGCTGCTGGGTTTAGCAGTTGCAGTATCATGGCATTTTGGTTGGCATGCTGAAGCGGTCACCGCAGGCGCGGTGATTATTGCCTTTGCTTCACACGCTTTTGCATGGCTACTGGGTATGATCATGCTGGTACCAGTCATCGGGCCATTGCTGGTCAAGGTGCTAAGCCTTTCCATCATCTGGCTGCTCAACGCCGTTGGTTATCTGGTCGCCTATGTGGCGATCAGGCGTGGCTATTCTAAAGACGTACTGACTTATCGTGCGGTGACCATTGCGCTGATTGTCGGTATTGTCATCGGGTTTGTGCTGGGTAGCATGTTTTAAACCCATAGAGACCTTTGTTAAACTACTGCAGATGGCGAATCACCGCCTTGCGTGTTTTTTTTTGTGATGGCATACCCTGGGATGGACATGCATTACTGAGATCTAAATATTTTCGGGTAGAATGCTGCCTTTGTATTTTCAATACTCGCTATCACCCATGTCATTACACGATGAAATATCCCACCGGCGCACCTTTGCCATTATCTCCCACCCGGATGCTGGCAAAACCACGCTGACTGAAAAACTGCTTTGGTTTGGCGGTGCCATTCAGGTAGCCGGTGAGGTGCGTGGTCGCAAAGCAGCACGCCACGCCACCTCGGACTGGATGGAACTGGAAAAACAACGCGGCATTTCGGTGACTTCATCCGTGATGCAATTTCCTTATCGCGAGCACATGATCAACCTGCTCGACACACCCGGCCACGATGACTTCTCCGAAGACACTTACAGAACGCTCACAGCAGTAGACTCTGCGGTGATGGTGATTGACTCGGTGAACGGTGTAGAAACGCAAACCATTAAGCTACTCAACGTTTGCCGTATGCGTGACACGCCCATTATCACATTCATCAACAAGCTGGATCGTGAAAGCCGCCTCCCCATCGAACTATTAGACGAAATTGAAACCACCCTCGGAATGGAATGTGCGCCAATGACTTGGCCCATCGGCATGGGTAAAACATTCCGCGGCGTTTATCATCTTTACAACGATGAAGTCTCATTCTTTGACCCACGTGCAGAAAAAGGCACTTCCGAAACCATTAAAGGTCTGGATAATCCACGTCTGGACGAACTATTAGGCACTCAGGCTGATGACTTACGTATTGACGTAGAGCTCGTGCGCGGCGCATCACACAGCTTTGATAAAACACGTTACTTAGACGGCAAACAAACACCGGTGTTCTTTGGCTCTGCCATCAATAATTTTGGCGTGCAATCTCTACTGGACGCCGTGGTGGATCTGTCACCACCCCCTCAATCGCGCAACACGGCCAGCCGCCCTGTGGCAGCAGATGAAGAAAAATTCTCTGGTTTTGTGTTCAAAATCCAAGCCAACATGGATCCAAAACACCGCGACCGTATTGCATTTCTGCGCGTCTGTTCTGGCCGTTTTGAGCGAGGCATGAAAATCAAACAAGTCGCCTCTGGAAAAACTTTGAGCATCAATAATGCCATCACCTTTATGGCACAAGACCGCACCACCATGGATGAGGCGTATTCTGGTGATATTATCGGCATCCCCAATCACGGCACGGTCAAACTGGGGGACACGTTCACCGAAGGTGAAAATCTCAAATTTACTGGTATTCCTTCATTTGCCCCTGAGTTTTTCCGCCGTGCGCGCATCAAGAACCCGATGAAGATGAAACAGCTACAAATCGGTCTGAAACAACTGGCCGAAGAAGGTGCTGCCCAGCTATTCCGTCCATTGCTTTCAAACGACCTGATTCTAGGCGCAGTCGGCATGCTGCAGTTCGAAGTGGTCGCCCACCGTTTAGAGCATGAGTACGGCGTGGACATGGTATTTGAGCCATACGACTGCTACACCGCACGCTGGCTACGGGGCCATGACTCCGACCTAAAAGCGATTGCAGACAAATACGGCTTTAACGTGGCCCTTGATGGGGCTGATGACTATGTATATTTGGCACCCAATCGCGTAAATCTGCAAATGGCGCAAGAACGCTATCCAGATATCAAATTCCTAGAAACGCGTGAAATCGCTTAAGGACCACTCATTCTCTGTTTAAATTCCGCCAGCTAGTGTGAGGAAAAAGCCTTGCTCGACTTCCCTTGGCGCCTAGCTTGCTGTTTCAACTGCTTTTTTAGATTGAAAGTTTTGACGCCAACCGATACTTGGACACTTGGTATGAAACCGCACATCTAGCTCGCAGCGTTATGCGCGACATCAGACAATATGACGGTCTAGACAATCCTACCTTTGGATACTTTTACGCACGCATCAGCCCGCCTACCCGATTAAACAACGCCCACCTCACATGCAAGTCACTTGGTTTCGCTACAGATAAGCTGATTGGCGTAAATTAAGTCCATGAACAGTTAGATTATGAAGCAAGGCGTCATGTAAGGCACTAATGCTTCTTGGCCTTTCTCGCCTTTTCTTCAGCATCTTTTTTGGCTTTCAACTCGGCTCGCTGCGCGGTCTTGCGTCTACGCATGCTCACAATACCCTCGCCTGGTTTACGTTTGTCCTCGGTCTCGGCAAACGGGTTGTCGCCTTGTTTATACTGCACACGTAAGGGTGTACCAGACAACTGGAATGCTCGACGAAAAGTCTTTTCTAAGAAGCGCGTGTAAGAATCCTTTACACCATCCACATGACTCCCGTGGACTACCACAACGGGTGGATTGCTCCCTCCCTGGTGGGCATAGCGTAATTTAGGGCGTATGCCTTTGCTGATAGGAGGCTGATGCTGCTGTATCGCATCAGCCAGAACGCGGGTTAGTTGTGGTGTCGCCAGTTTTGCAAATGCAGCCTTGTAGGCGATATCAACCGACTTAAACAATTCTGGAAGGCCTTTTTTTCGTAACGCTGAGATGTAATGGAATTCGGCAAAATCTAGAAACTGTAACTTACGATCAATCTCACGCTTGATCCAGTCTCGTTCATCCTCTTTCAAACCATCCCATTTATTGATGCCCACGACCAGCGCGCGACCAGCGTCCAAGATATAAGCCGCCACGTGTGCATCCTGCTCGGTGATGCCTTCTTGCGCATCCACCACCAGAATCACCACATTGGCTTCCTCGATGGCCTGAATCGTTTTGATGACTGAAAACTTCTCAATCGCCTCAAATATCCGGCCACGTTTTCGCACACCTGCGGTATCAATCAGCGTATAGTGTTTTCCATTCTTCTCTAAATCGATATGAATAGAGTCGCGCGTGGTCCCTGGCTCATCAAAAGCAATCACACGCTCCTCGCCTAGCAAGGCATTGACCAAAGTGGATTTGCCGACATTTGGGCGCCCGACAATCGCTACCTTAGGTATTTTGCCACCCGTGTAATCCGTTACTGGCGCATCCTTTTCTACATTAAAATGCTCCAGCGCAAGCTCTATGATGTCGCGAACGCCCTCTCCATGAGCTGACGAAATAGACAAAGGATAACCCAAACCCAACTCATGAAAATCGGCACTCACCACCGCCTTTTGCATACCTTCAGTCTTATTGACGGCTAACAACACGGGGCAACTGCTTCTTCGCAAACGATTCGCAATTTCCATATCTTGCGGCGTCACCCCTTGGCGACCATCAACCAAGAAAATGATCGCGTCCGCTTCATCGATCGCCTGCAGCGTCTGCTTGGCCATCGCTTTAAGGATGCCATTATCAGTATTAGGTTCGAAACCGCCCGTATCCACGACCAAATAAGGCTGGCTAGCCCCTATACCACGACCATAGTGACGATCACGCGTTAATCCAGGGAAGTCTGCTACCAGAGCATCTCTGGTTTTTGTTAAACGGTTAAATAAGGTTGATTTGCCGACATTAGGGCGGCCAACCAAAACAATGGTGGGTATCATGTAAGCCTTCTAAAAAACACTTGGGCTGGCGATCATTTGATTTGTATCGCGTAAATGCCGCCATGACGAGATTGAGCTAGCAGCGTATTAGCGCTTACCAACGTCATTTGCGGCAAAATCGGACTATCGGCAGCCTTAATTCTGGCCGAAAAAGAACCATCTTCCCGACTTAAGAAATGCACATACCCCTCTAAGTCGCCAACGGCGATCCAGTTACCCATCGGCACTGGTGCTGTCAACTGACGATTCTTTAAGTCGCCTTGGCGCCAGAATGTTTTACCTGTAGTGTAGTCAAGCGCATAGACTGAGCCCATAGCATGAGATACAAAAATGCGTGCATCTTCAGCGCTCAGACCGGTAAGACTAGAAATATCACGATTCCACACCACACGACCATTCGTACGATCTACTGCCGCCACCCGACCTTGATAAGCGACCGCATAAACCAATGGACCGTCTACAAAAGGTAAGCTAGTGATATCTGCGATACGCTCGATTTCCGTGACGCCTTTGGGCTGAGCAACCGAAGCTTCCCATAGTACCTTGCCATTATCAGCACGAATCGCTGCCAACTTTCCACCAGCGAATCCGGCATAAACAGCACCCCCATCAACCACCACCCCTGCGCTGCTACGCAGTGTCAGTGCTGGCGTCGTTCTGTCGTAGACCCATTTACGGCTGCCATCATTAGCATTGATGCCATAAATACGGCTATCACCCGTACGCACAATGATCATACCATCAAAATATTTAGGCGCACTCAACACTTCGCTATTGAGTTTTGACTTCCACTGTAGCTTACCGGAAACATCATAAGCATATACAGCACCCTGATGCGTGCCGACCAGCACCAAACTCCCGCCAACACCGACCCCACCCGTTACTTTCTCACCCACACTGACACGCCAAACCTGACTACCACTGCTCACATCCAACTTGGCAAGCTCACCCTCAGCACTGGTGAGGTAAGCATAACCAGCCTCGAGTGCAGGAGTAAAATCATAAGCGCCTGCCTCGCCAGCCTTGGATTGCCACAGTAGCTTAGCACTGGCAGTTTGCTTAATCTCAGTCAACGCCTCAGGAGGATTAGCTGGCTCTGCCCCAAAGATGCGCTCAGAAACATCTTTATGAAGATCGGTGATAGTAGTGCAGGCCGATAGTGTAAACACGGCTAGCAACGCCATCCATGTGCATCGTGCTGTACTAAAGAGTGTTTTAAATGACGTCATCTTGGCGAGTTCTATCCACTATAAAGGCTGGTAAACGGTCACTACAACCGATTCTCAATCTGCCCTGCACTCACTAACCTAGTGCATCCAGCTTCTGCTGAGTCAATGCGCGATATTTGCCGGATGACTCCAGTTTAGTCAAGGCGTATTCGTAGGCCGATTTCGCCTCTGCTTTCTTTCCTAGTGCCAGCAACACGTCACCTTTCAAATCTGAAAACAAACCATCAAACCCAGCATCATGCGTATGATCAAGTAGCTTTAACGCGCCCTCATAATCTTTCTCTTCAGCCAGAATGTTGGCTAACTGAAGCGTGGCAATCGCGCTCACTGAACTTTCTGTGGCATTCTTGGCCGCCCACTCCAGTTGAGCTTTAGCACTTTTAACCTCTTTTGCCTGATAATTAGCCTTAGCAGCCAAAATCGCAGCACGAGCGGCATAAGGTGTTGACGAATACTTATCCATCAACACAGCCGACTTAGCCTGAATCGCCTTCAAGTCTTTTTCACCCACGACTTGCAATGCTTGGAATTCGGTCGAAGCCTCATTGGATTGCTTACTCTGATAGGTATGCCAACCTTGATAAGCTGCAAATGCCACAAGCGCGCCCACCAAGACATTGGTCACCCACTTGCCATTAGCCTTCCACCATGCTTTTAATTCATCTAACTGCTCTTGTTCTTCTAAATCGTATGCCATGTTTTATCCTATTGGTTCAATTCAACTGCTTAAATTCTAAAAATCACTAACTCGCTCACTAACATAATCATTCACGCACAGCCATTCGCAGCGCCCTTTCCTGGAATGGCTGCTAGTAGCTGCTTAGTGTAATCATGTTGTGGCTGATCATAGATTTCAGCCACTTTACCCTGCTCAACAACCTTGCCATGGTGCATAACAACAATATCGTCTGCGATATGTCTCACCACCCTCAAATCATGGCTGATAAATATATAACTTAATGCCATTTCCTGCTGTAACTCTTTTAGCAACAGCAATATCTGCGCTTGTATAGAAACATCCAATGCAGACACCGGTTCATCACACACGACCACTTGGGGATGCAACACAAGTGCCCGGGCAATTCCAATACGCTGCCGCTGACCACCTGAGAACTCGTGCGGATACTTCTGCATATCAGCTTCGCCCAATCCTACCCGTTTAAGCATAGCGATAACTTTGCGCTGCTGCTCGGTACGACTTCCCATATCATGAATCAACAAGCCCTCCCCCACTAGCTCGCCCACCCGCATGCGCGGATTCAACGAAGCAAAGGGATCTTGAAAAACCATCTGCAAATTTTTACGTACCGAACGCAAGCTGGCCGCATCAAGCTTAGCCAAATCCTGGCCCGCAAATAGCACCTCCCCTTCGTCCAAGGGATGCAATTGTAACAGACAACGTGCCAAGGTGGATTTACCACTACCAGATTCGCCTACCACGGCAAGCGTCGTCCCTGATTGCAAACGGACACTCACATCATCCAACGCTCTCACCCGTGTCGTACTAAATCCAAACTTGCCGCTACGCTGCTGATAAGTCTTGACTAGATGGTTTGCTTGCAAGATCCACTCGCTCATGCACTAGCCTCCAGCCAGCTATAATCGATGGGCTTCAGTGTTTTTCTCCCCTCGGCATCCGGCACGCAGGCCAGCAAAGCTTGGGTATAGGGATGCTTCGGATTACCTAACACCTCTTCCTTGGTACCAGTCTCAACCACCTCACCCCTAAACATCACCAACACATGATCAGCGATATCCGCCACTACGCCAAAGTCATGTGTAATGAACAACATCGCCATATTCATGCGAACTTTCAACTCATCCAGCAATTTCAATATCTGTGCCTGCACGGTCACATCCAGAGCCGTTGTTGGTTCATCTGCAATCAGAAGGCTTGGCTCGCAAGCGATACTCATTGCAATCATCACCCGCTGACGCTGCCCGCCAGACAACTCATCCGGATAACTATTCGCCCTTCCTGCCGGAATGCCCACCATTTCCAGCAAATGAGCAACCTTGGCTCTCAATGCATCGCCTTTGAGCCCTAGATGCGCAGTGAGGCTTTCGCCGATCTGATAACCTACCGTCAAAACGGGGTTCAAAGCAGTCATCGGCTCTTGAAAGATCATCCCGATCTTAGCACCACGGATATGCTGCAATGCCTGATTGTCCAAAGACATCAGCTCCTGCCCGTGAAACTGAATGCTTCCACTTGCCTGCAACTGCTCCGACAGCAAGCCCATGATGCTCAAAGCAGTCAGGCTCTTACCACTGCCCGACTCTCCAACAATACATGTGGTTTGTCCTGCTCTCAGTGCAAACGATACCGCTTTCACCAAACAGCGTTCCGGCTGTTTTTTAGGCGTAATGACCAGATGATTAATGTTAAGAATATCAGTCACGATTATTTTAAAGGCACAGAGATCATCAAAAGCTCAGCACAAACTTTATGCATTAAGTCTTTACCAGTTTCACTGCATCATTTATGCTACACGTTATCTGCTCACCCGCCTGCAACAAGGGCTTCAAGGCAATCTGATTCGCCTGCACTTCATCATCTCCCAGAATGGCGGCATAACGTGCGCCACTTCTGTCCGCTTTTTTCATTTGTGATTTAAAGCTACCTCCACCAGCATGCAACACCACGCTCAAACCATGTTTGCGTAGCGACTCCGCAATCACGAATGCCTGCTTCTCAGCAAGTTCTCCAACGTTGACCAGGTAAAGATCGGGCACCTCTTGCGCAACTACGCCGTACTCTTGCATCAACAAAAAGACACGCTCTAAGCCAATGCCAAAACCACAGGCTGGTGTAGGCTTCCCACCTAAGCGCTCGACTAGCCCATCATAGCGACCTCCCCCAGCAATCGTACCCTGTGAACCCAGCTTAGTGGTGACCCATTCAAATACGGTTCGATTATAGTAATCTAGTCCTCGCACCAAACGTGGATTCACTTGATAACCAACCCCTGCATCACTCAGATACTGACACAAGCCTTCAAAATGTGATCGGCTTTCATCACCCAGACTATCGATCAACTTCGGCGCTGCTTCACACATCGCTTGCATGCGAGGATTCTTAGTATCCAAAATACGAAGCGGATTAGAATGTAGCCGACGTTTTGCATCTTCATCCAACAAGTCCATATGCTGCTCAAAATAAGCAATCAGTCGATTTCGATACTCCAAACGCTCATGTGCATCACCAATACTGTTAATTTGCAGCACTACGTCTTCAATACCCAATGCAGACCATAGCCTAGACAGCATTACGATTTGCTCAGCATCCACCTCTGGTGTATCGAAGCCGAAGGCTTCGACGCCAATCTGATGAAACTGGCGCTGACGGCCTTTTTGCACGTTCTCATGCCTGAACATGGCGCCGCTATACCACAGCCGCTGCGGCCCATTGTAGGTCAAATTATGCTCCACCACAGCGCGTACACACCCCGCCGTACCCTCTGGACGCAAGGCCAGTTTATCGCCATTAAGTGCATCCTCCCACGCATACATCTCTTTTTCTACAATGTCGGTGTGCTCTCCCACACTACGCACATAGAGCTCAGTCGGCTCAACCAATGGCATGCGGATATTCTGATACCCATACTGGGCCAACACCCGCCGTGCCGTATCTTCCAACTTGAACCAAAGTGGGGTCGCTTCAGGCAAAATGTCATAAAAGCCTTTAATACTTTGAAATTTATTACTCATGAAATTTTAAATTCTATCCAACTGATTGAATTGAAATGGTTTTTGTAGCAGAAACCACCCTTAGCCTGCCACCTTCAGCATAGTTCTTTTGCACATACGCCTCGATAATCGCTTGAAACTCTTGAGCGACGTGATCACCTTTCAAGGTCACCGTCTTCTCACCATCGACATACACTGGGGCAACGGGAATTTCACCGGTTCCAGGAAGGCTGATGCCTACATTGGCAAGCTTGGACTCACCGGGCCCATTGACCACACAGCCCATCACCGCCACACTCATATTCTCCACTCCTGCATATTGATTGCGCCAGACAGGCATCTGATGGCGCAGATAGCTCTGAATCTGCATCGCCAGCTCTTGGAAATAGGTTGAAGTTGTACGACCACAACCTGGGCAAGCAGTGACTAAAGGTGTGAAAGAACGAAGCCCCATAGTCTGCAAAATCTCTTGTGCGACTACCACCTCTTTAGTTCGAGACTCATTCGGCTCAGGGGTCAATGAAACGCGTATGGTATTGCCAATTCCCTGTTGCAACAATATCGCCAATGCCGCGGTAGAGGCCACAATACCTTTCGATCCCATTCCAGCCTCTGTCAGCCCCAAATGAAGTGGATAATCGCAACGATCTGCAAGATCAGAGTAAACGCTGACTAAATCCTGCACATCGCTAACTTTGCAGGAAATAATAATCTGATTCGGCGACAGACCAATATCTACGGCCTGCTGAGCGCTCTCTAAAGCAGACTGAATTAGGGCTTCTCGCATGAGCGCATCGGCCGACAACGGATGAGCCGATTTAGCATTATCATCCATCATTTGCGCCATTTTTGCCTGATCCAGACTCCCCCAATTCACCCCGATACGCACCGCTTTTTTATAACGGATTGCCGCCTCAATCATGGCGAAAAACTGCTCGTCACGCTTAGAGCCCTTACCCACGTTGCCCGGGTTAATACGGTACTTTGCCAAGGCTTCCGCGCAATCAGGATAGGCAGCCAGCAACTTATGCCCGTTGAAATGGAAATCTCCCACTAATGGCACATTGCAACCTAATGCATCCAAACCACGGCGTATCTTACCTACTTGTGCGGCCGCTTCTGGCGAATTGACCGTGATACGCACTACCTCAGACCCCGCCTGCCACAATTCATAAACCTGCTTAATGGTCGATTCCGCATCAGCTGTATCGGTATTCGTCATGCTCTGCACGACCACAGGCGCCGGCTGTGTACCAGCAAGCCCCCCGCCCACAGGTACATGACCAACCATCACCTGAAGGGTATGACGTGGATGACTTTTGATAGACAAACTCAACCTCTACTCCAAGCGCAAACGTGCAACATTGCTTCCTGCTGGGGTCGTTAAATCAACCGACTGCGTGGCAAACGTAAGTTTTGTCGCCTTTGCATTTCCCACCACCACATTGAGTGGTGGTGTCGCGTCAAAGTTCTCCATCGAGCCAGCTACAAGCATTTTTTCCAACACAACTTTACCTGAACTATCTGTAACGCTAACCCAGGTCTTTTCCGTAACAGAAATGCTCACTTTCTTTTTCACCACATCCCTAGCCAGATCTAAAGGTGGCTGATCTGCCGAAATATCTGATTCCTGGGCAGATTGGCTTGGCATTTGCGCTGTTTGAGTAGCAGGGAGCGTATCTTTTCTACTTACTGCCGATGCCACTGGCTGAATGCCCTCAGAAACAACCTCTGTAGCGTTAGATGACACGGACTCACCCTGGGCGTTCGCCTGATTTGTTTCAACCGTTGCTTCTGTAGCCATGCGCTCCGCCATCGGTAGCGCCGGTTCAGGCAGTTGCATTTCAGCGGCTGGCATCGGCTCAGCTATCGCTTTAGGAGGTGGGGCCACTTGTGGAACATCAGAATCGGCTGGTTTAGGGGGATTGTTTACATAAAATAACCATGCAATCAAAAACACCACCACGATACTACTTAATAAAATATACCGTATCCATGGCTGGCTTTCACGAGTGAAACTCACTCCTTTCACCGTGGACTTAACCGAAACCTCATGATGTAAAACATCAGGCACACAAACACGGTAGCTCGCCAATAGGGGTTCCGCATCTAAAGCCAAATAGCGGGCATAATTTCTGATAAAACCTCGCGTGATCATCGGTTCTGGCAAGGTTGAAAAATCATTATTCTCCAGCGCCTCGATTTGACGTACGCTATAACGCAGGCTATCAGAAACATCTTTCAGCGAGAGTTTTTTTGCCAGCCTCGCCGACAACAACACCTCGCCTAATGGCGCCAATGATTGCGCCTGACCTATGGGTTGCTCAGCTGCATCTCTATCCTCTGCCGTCACCATCACTAACGCTCGCTCTGACCTACAAACAAGACCTCACCGTCATTGCCAACTGCGTGCTCAATTTGAACAACCAAGAAAAAGTCTCTCATTTTCGTTTTATTCATTCAACAGCCTCAATTGCAATGTATTTAGAGCTGCGTTTTGTTTTATCCAACACCTTACCTGCCAACTGACCACAAGCAGCATCAATATCCTCGCCTCGCGTCTTGCGAATGGTCACCACATGCCCCGCCTGCATCAAAATATCACGAAACACGCGTATATGACTAGGTCTCGATGCATCGTAACCACTATTAGGAAAAGGATTGAACGGAATTAAATTAAATTTACATGGAACATTTTTGACCAATTCCAGCAATTGATGTGCATGCTCAACGGTATCATTCACCTCATCCAGCATCACATATTCAAACGTGACGAAATCACGCGGTGCTTTCTCAAGGTAGCGATGACATGCCGCCATCAATTCTTTAAGCGGATATTTTTTGTTGATGGGCACAATCACATCACGTAGCGCATCATTGGGCGCATGTAGCGATACGGCCAATGCTACAGGGCAATCTTCTTTCAGCCTATCCATCGCTGGCACCAGCCCGCTGGTTGATAGCGTCACTCGGCGGCGACTCAGTCCATACGCACTGTCATCCAACATGATCTGCATGGCAGTCACAACATTATCGTAATTAGCCAAGGGCTCACCCATGCCCATCATCACCACATTACTGATGATACGGTCATTGGCAGACAGCATATCATAGCCCGCCTCCTGGCGTAGTGACTTGTCGGCAATGGCCAACTGACCAATGATTTCAGAGACACTCAGGTTACGGTTAAAACCCTGACGCCCAGTCGAACAGAACGTACACTCCAGCGCACAGCCCACCTGACTCGAAACACACAAAGTGCCACGATCATCTTCAGGAATAAACACTGTCTCGATGCTATTGGCAGCATCGGCGCCAATCAACCACTTGCGAGTTCCATCATTGGATATTTGTTCATGCTGCACGATAGGCAGAACAATCTCTGCCTCTTTTGCAAGTTTCTCGCGCAGACTTTTAGCAATATCGGTCATCTGCTCAAAATCATGCACCCCAAAATGGTGCATCCACCGCATCAACTGCTTGGCGCGAAATGGCTTTTCGCCATGCTCCACGAACCACTGAGCGAGTTGGGGCTGATTAAAGTTGAGCAGATTAACCAAAGAGCACCTCCAAAACACTTACTTTGAGCGCACTGCTGCGTTGCGTGGTACTCGCAACCTCGCCGTATAACCACATACTGTGGCTCTGGCCGCTACGCTTAACATCGCTTCGCGATATTAGCCTACGCCGAAACACTACGTTGGTTTTCTCGCTTCTGTGTTCCGTGCGCCTGACATTGCATCTCGAATTAAGCATTTTTTAGGTATTCTTAGAAATACGGTAAGCCCATCTAAATAATTCAAGCTTCTAAATTAGGCTAGGCGCGCACAAAAAATGATGACGCGGCATACAGATAGTATGTAAGGAAATCATTTTTTGTAAGCAACAAAGCATAATGACGAAGATTGGATTATTAACCAAAGAAGTATTTGATTTCGATCGCCGCATTCTCAGCTGAATCTGAACCATGCACTGCATTAGCGTCAATGCTTTCAGCAAAGTCAGCGCGGATAGTCCCTGCAGCAGCCTCTTTAGGGTTAGTTGCGCCCATCAAATCACGGTTAACCTGTACCGCATTTTCGCCCTCTAACGCCTGAATCATCACTGGGCCAGAAACCATGAACTTAACCAAATCAGCAAAGAAAGGACGCTCTTTATGCACAGCGTAGAAACCTTCAGCTTCAGCTTGTGTCAATTGCGCCATTTTTGCAGCCACAATTTTCAAACCAGCGTTTTCAAAACGTGTGTAGATTTTCCCGATGACATTTTTTGCAACTGCATCAGGTTTGATGATAGAAAGCGTACGTTGAACAGCCATAATTACTCCATTTAAAGTTAACACATTGAAAAGGCGATAAAATACCATTTTTGGCACTTAAAATAAACCGACTTTTAAGGTATCTCAGCACATAAGTGCGTTTATTACTAGAAACCGCCAATTTATGATAAAGACCTACGGCAATTCTAGGTAAAGGTATAAAAACTCCGTTATTTAACGCTTAAAATAAACCAGCTTTTTATGGTATGGTACCGGTAAATTATGATTAGAATGGCTGAAAGCGCATACTGACATCCACATGAGTAATCTCTCAAACTCCACCCTACCAACCACCACCACCTGCCCTGCTTGCGGCTTGTTATGCGACGACATAATACCCAACGCCGAGACTGCTGTTAATGTGAAAAATGGCTGCAGCAAAGCGATTCAATTCTTTGAGCAGTCTTTTAATGACAATATTGGTGCATCACCCACCCTAGCTGGCAAGCCATGTAATCTGGACACCGCAATCAAGGCGGCCGCCCACCTGCTAAGTAATAGCAAATCAGCACTATTTGCAGGATTGGGCACCGAGGTGCAAGGCATGCGTTCGCTGATGCATTTGGCAGAAAAAACCAACGCCACACTAGACCACATGCACAGCGACTCGACCGTGCGCAACACCTTAACCATGCAAAATGACGGTTGGCTCACCACCACACTAGCTGAAGTAAAAAATCGCGCCGATGTGATTCTGGCCATTGGTACTGACATCGCCACCAGCCACCCCCGCTTTTTTGAGAAAGCGGTTTGGAACACTGAAAGCCTGTTCCACAAACCAACGCCAGAAGTCATTTACCTGGGTGTTCCCGCAGAAAAAACCAAAGCTGGCACTTCACCAAACGGCACAGCGCCCACCGTGATTGATGCGAACGCAGACAAACTTCCCGAAATCATCAACGCGCTTAATGCCCTATTAAACAACAAGTTAAATAACAAAAAAATCAAAGAAGAATCTGCGGGTGGCGTGAGTGTTGCCACACTAATGGCTTTGGTAAATCAATTAAAAGCGGCAAAATATGCCGTGATTGTTTGGTCAGCCAGCAGTTTTAAATTCTCACATGCTGAATTAACGATTCAAAGCATCACTCAGCTCATTAACCTGCTGAACGAAAGCACACGCGCAGCTGGCCTACCGCTTAACTCCGGCGATGGTGACTCTTCTGTCAACAACACCAGCACCTGGCTAAGTGGCTACCCAACCAGAAACCGTTATGTAGATGGCAAGCCGGAATATGACACCTATCATTTATCAACCGACAAATTAGCAAGTAGCAGCGATGCCTTGCTGTGGGTCAGCACCTTTAATCCACATTCACCGCCTGCAACAACCGCGCCGACCATTGTCATTGGCCACCCTGCTACAAAATTTGAGCGCCAGCCGGAGGTGTTCATTCCGGTGGGTGTTCCGGGCATTGACCATATCGGACTGATGTTCCGACTGGATAGCTCAATCACGCTGCCATTGAAAAAGTTACGTGATAGCCAACTGCCTAAATTGAGCGATGTAATTCACCAAATTGAAGCGGCACTTTCAAGTGTTGAAAAGTAAGCGCTGATTTAAAGTGAGCCTAGATTAAGGTGAGTATGTATAAAGCATGATTACCCTACTGAAAAATGGCAGGATTTATGACCCAGCCCATGTCAAAGATGGCGTGGTGGAAGATATCTACATCCATCAAGGGCGCATCGTTCCCAAACCAATGGATGAGGCAAAAATCAGCCAGACCTATGACCTCAAAGGAAAGGTCGTGATGGCGGGTGCGATTGATATGCACAGCCACATCGGTGGTGGCAAGATGAACATCGCCCGAATGATGTTGCCAGAGTATCAACAGAAACAGCTGCAGGAAATCAAGAATTCAACCGATCATGAAGTACATATCTGCACGCCACATTGCAGCCATCACGCAGTGCCCAGCGCCACCGATACAGGATTTAGATACATTGAAATGGGCTATACCGCTGCATTCGAACCTGCCATATTACCGGCAAATGCACGTCAGGCGCACTTGGAAATGGGCGACACCCCCATGATTGATAAGGGTGGTTACGCCATGCTGGGGAATGATGACTATTTCCTGCGACTGATTAGCCAGAAAGCAGACCAAAAAACCATCAATGACTATGTCGCATGGATACTGCATGCCACTCAGGCGATTGGCATCAAAGTGGTCAATCCTGGCGGCATCAACGCGTTCAAATTCAATCAGCGCAAGCAGGATTTGGATGAGAACAACGTGCATTACCAAGTCTCCCCACGCGAGATTCTACAACGTCTGAGCCGTGCCGTACACGAACTGGGGATTGCAAAGCCCCTGCATGTACACTGCAACAATTTGGGCGTCGCTGGTAACTTTGAAACCACGCTGAATACCATGGGCGCAAGCGACGGCTTGCCAATGCACCTGACACACATTCAGTTTCACAGTTACGGCACTGAGGGTGACAAGAAATTCTCATCTGCTGCGGCGCAGATCGCTGAAGCATTGAATAAGAACAAACATATCACAGCAGATGTCGGCCAGATTCTGTTCAACCAGACCGTGACGGCTTCCGGTGATACCATGATGCAGCACCTCAATGCCAAACATGCCAACCCGAAAAAATCAGTGATCATGGACATCGAGTGCGATGCCGGCTGTGGCGTGGTGCCATTCAAATATCGCGACCAGAATTACGTGAACGCATTGCAATGGGCGATTGGCCTTGAGCTATTCTTAAGCGTAGAAGACCCATGGCGCATCTTCTTAACCACCGATCACCCCAACGGTGCGCCATTCACGAGCTATCCGCATCTGATCCGCCTGTTAATGGATAAGACCTTCAGAAACGATGCCTTCGCCAAGCTGAATTTAGATGCGCAGGCAATGAGCAACCTCACCAGCCTGGAACGTGAATATACTCTATACGAGATTGCCATCATGACACGCGCCGGTGCTGCGAAACTGATTGGCCTGAATGACTGCGGACATCTTGGATTTGGCGCTCAAGCGGACATCACCGTTTACACAGATCAACCGGACCGCGAGGCCATGTTTGCCAAACCTGATTATGTATTCAAAAATGGCGAACTGGTCGTAAAAGACGGCAAAGTCAGCAAAGTGGTATGGGGCGCAACACACACGGCAAAACCATCGTTCGACACCACCATAGAGAAAGACCTGCAAAGCTACTTCGACAAATACCTGACCATGCAAGTTGGCAACTTTAAGATTGCTGACGATGAAATCAGTGACGACGGCCGTGGAAAAATCATTACAAACCAGAAAAAATCATGATCATTAACGGCATACAAATCGACGATACCTTTGCTGAAGCATTCAATATGCGTGGCACAAGGGTCATTATTACCGCTCAAAATCACAAATGGGCTTACAACGCCGCTAATGCCATGACCGGCTTTGCAACTTCCGTCATTGGTTGTGGCGTTGAAGCGGGCATCGAGCGCGAAATGTCTGCAGAAGAGACACCAGATGGAAGACCTGGCATCAGCATCCTGATGTTCGCTATGGGCAGCAAAGTGTTGATGCAACAACTGGAAACCCGCATGGGGCAATGTATCCTCACCTGCCCGACAGCTGCGGCTTTTGCAGGCATTGATTCTGAGGACAAAATCAGCCTAGGTAAACATCTGCGCTATTTCGGTGATGGCTTCCAAACCTCAAAGCTGATTGATGGCAAACGCTACTGGCGTATTCCTGTGATGGATGGTGAATTTCTGACAGAGGAAACCACGGGCATGGTGCGTGCCATTGGTGGTGGCAACTTTTTGATTTTAGCGACTTCACAGCCAGAAGCACTGGCTGCAGCCGAAACCGCAATCGAGGCCATGAAGCAGATTCGCAATGTCATCATGCCATTTCCAGGCGGTGTAGTGCGTTCTGGCTCAAAAGTCGGCAGTCAATACAAAACCATGTTCGCATCCACCAACGATGCATTCTGCCCGACCCTAAAGGGCGTAACCCATAGCGAACTATCCCCCGAAATTGAAAGCGTAATGGAAATCGTGATTGATGGTTTAACCTTTGAAGATATCGCGCGCTCCATGAAAGTGGGGATAGAAGCCATTTGCCAATTGGGTGAAGCGAGCGGGGTAAAACGCATCTCAGCTGGTAATTATGGCGGCAAGCTAGGTCCACACCTTTTCAAACTGCGTGATATTTTGAATAGCAGCCAATCATGAGCGCACTCACTTTTAAATTAAAACAAACGCCACAATTCTCTGTCAATTGCAGCCCGCTTACACCTAATACACTGGCAGGAAAGTCGGCGCAAGACATCGCGAAAATCAACTTAGAATACGGCAACAGCTCCGTCACAGCAGGTGAGTTATTTCACATCAGCGGCAATGATTGTGAGCACATCATTTTTCAGAATGCTACTGACAAACTCGACTATATCGGCGCTAACATGACCAGCGGGCAGATTACCGTTGAGGGCGATGCCGGCGCATATTTAGGATATCACCTCAAAAACGGCAAAATCGACTGCAAAGGCAATACAGCAGCGTTTGTCGCCTGCTCAATGCGTAGCGGCTTAATCACGATTCATGGCAATACTGGAGATTTCCTGGGCGCGGGTACAGACGGCTCTCGCAAAGGGATGTTAGGCGGTACAGTGATTGTAAAAGGAAACGCAGGTGACCGCGTGGGCGACCAGATGCGCCGCGGCTTAATCCTCATTGAAGGCAATGCTGGCGATTACTGTGCCAGCCGTATGATTGCCGGCACCATCGGCGTGCTAGGCAATCTTGGCACTTATACTGCATTCAATATGCATCGCGGCACGCTGCTACTCAAAAAACAACCCCATTTGCACGCGACGATACAAGACTGCGGCACGCACACATTGCCTTTCTTGAACTTGCTGTTCAAGTCATTTTCTCGACTCGACACACCATTCAGTCAACTGAATGCCCAACGCGTAAGACGTTTTGTTGGGGATGCCGCATACAAGGGCAATGGTGAAATACTCGTGATGACATGAAACAATTGGTTAAAAAGGATATCGACATCAGCACTCGTATAACAAAACACCCAGTTTCCATATGACAACGACCATTCATCCAGCTCAAGAAAAACAAGCAGGTATTCCTGTATGCGATTCGCGAGTGCTACCAGTACTGGATCGGTAGCATCAATATCACCAATGGCGCTGAAGATTACTCTTTTTATCATTAACCTCCGCTATAGTTTAAAGTAAAGTTACTGTGCATAACACCCTGCGCGTTGCAACATTCAACATCCACAAAGGCATGACCCATTTTAATGCCAGTTTTTCACTGCAACATCAACGTGATTTACTGCGAAATCTCAATGCCGATATCGTATTCCTGCAGGAAGTGCGTAATGTGCATCATACGCATAGCAAACGCTTCAACGCATGGCCAAGTGCCGGTCAAATGGAATATCTGGCGGATCAAGTTTGGACAGATTATTCCTATGTAAAAAATTCAATCTACCCTGCCGGTCATCACGGCAATGCCCTGCTGTCAAAATTCCCCATCATTAAAAATAGCAATATCGACATTTCAGCGCACAGTATCGAAGATCGAGGCATGCTGCACAGCATCATCAGCCCACCTAATTGGGATAGCCCTTTGCACACCATTTGCCTGCACTTGGGTTTATTCGCTCGTTGGCGGCACCAACAGCTCTCCCATGTAGCCAATTACATTCACAACCACATTCCAACCAATGAACCACTGATCATTGCCGGCGATTTTAATGACTGGAGCTTGCGTTCCGGCAGGAGTTTCGCCCAGCAATTAAATCTGCATGAAGTATTTCAGCAGCACACCGGAAAGCCGGCACGTAGCTTCCCATCCTGGCTACCGCTATTAAGGCTAGACCGCATCTATTCCCGCGGCTTTCACATCAAGCATGTAGCAGTCAATTCAGGCACCCATTTCTTCAAGCTATCCGACCATGCGGTACTGTCCGCGACACTGGTACGTAGCCCGGACAAATAAAATGCACTACACGCGCGGCAATCACATCACCCTTTTACGCAACGGCAGTGAATACTTCCCCTCTCTGCTATTGGCCATTAAAAACGCGAAACACGAGATATTTTTACAGTTCTACATCTATGCAATTGACAACGTCGGCCTCCAAATCGGGAATGCGCTGAAACAAGCGGTGCAACGTAATGTATCGGTCAATCTGCTGATTGACGGTTTTGGTAGCAAGCATTTGAGCAAGGCATACGTCAACGAACTGGAGCAGTCTGGCATCCGTGTCATGTTCTACCGACCCAAGATATCTCCATGGTCGCTGCAAAAGAACCGCCTAAGACGCATGCATCGCAAGGTCGCAGTGATTGATGGACATATTGGATTCATTGGTGGCATTAACATCATTGATGATCAAAACACGCCGCACCAAACGCCACCACGTATCGACTATGCGGTACAAATCAAAGGGCCACTCATGCATAGCATGGAGAATAATGTACGTAACCTGTGGCGGCGTGTCGCACTCACTCACTTATGGCATGTAGTCAAACAAACGCACTATCACTACAACATCAGGACAGAAGGCGACATGGATGCAGCGTTCGTAATCAGAGATAACGTCCTGCATCGGCGCGATATTGAAAATGCATACTTATCAGCTATCACCAACGCCGTTTCCGAGATCATCATCGCCAACGCCTACTTCGTGCCCGGCTGGAGATTCCGCAGGGCGCTGATTGATGCAGCAAAACGTGGTGTCACAGTAAAATTGCTGCTACAGGGGCGAAAAGAGTACTTTTTAATGTTCGCCACCCATGCGTTTTACAACGAATTCTTACGCCAACACATTGAGCTTTACGAATACCGCAAAAGTTTTATGCACAGCAAAGTCGCAGTAATTGACAGCAACTGGGCAACGGTTGGCTCATCCAACATTGACCCCTTCAGCCTGTTGATGGCGCATGAAGCCAATATCATAGTGAAAAACCGCGCCTTCTCTCAACAGCTCAAAAAAGAATTGGACACCCTGATAAAGGAAGGTGCCACTAAGATCACGGTGCAAGAATGGGAACACGCCAGCATCTTCAAACGTATGGCATCATGGATCGCCTATGGCATGATCAGATTGTTTCTAGGCATTACTGGTCATGCAAAAGAGTAATCCCATATGTCTCATGACAACATCACAACCAACGCCCCTGCACCAAATCAACCAGCCGTATTGGATTGGCAAAACCAACAGCCATACTCGGCAGAATATCAAGACGTTTACTTTTCAACTGAAAATGGCCTATTAGAAACCGAGTACGTATTCCTGCAGGGCAATGATTTGCGCCAACGCTGGCAACAGCCTGACCTGCAAAGCTTCACCATCATAGAAACGGGCTTTGGCACCGGTCTGAATTTTCTTTGCACACTCAAGTTATGGCTGGCCACAGCACCACCACAAGCAATATTGCATTTCATCAGCACAGAAAAACACCCGCTCACTTTGCACGACATCTCGTGCGCACTCACCTTGTGGCCAGAGCTAAGTAATTACAACACCGAGCTACTCGCTCAGTACTCATGCCTTTTGGACGGAAAATGCATTGCGTTATACAACCATCGGGTACGTTTATCATTACTGATTGGCGATGCAACTGAACAATTAACCCAGGCACAACATCGGGCAGATGCCTGGTTCTTAGATGGCTTCTCACCTGCCAAAAATCCTGACATGTGGCAACCTGCTCTGTTCGAGCAAATGGCACGACTGTCACACCCTGCCACAACCTTGGCAACCTTCACCAGTGCCGGCTTCGTCAGGCGTGGTCTCACCGTAGCGGGCTTTCTAGTCAAAAAACGCACAGGGTTTGGCAAAAAGCGTGAAATGATCTGTGGTCAATATGCCGGAGCAAAAAATGATAGCTAAAACCGCCATCATCATTGGTGGTGGCATTGCCGGTTGTAGCACAGCCCACGGCCTAGCAAAACGCGGCCTGAAAGTCACGCTCATAGAGCGAAACCCAACCATCGCCAGCGAGGCCTCCGGCAACCCATTGGCCATGCTCTATCCGCGCCTAAGCGGTGAAGAAGCCAGTAGCCAATTTGCACTAGCGAGTTACTTACACAGTTTAGCGCTATATCAATCACTCAAGCTACCGCCAGCCGATTTTAGCAGTTGCGGAATGCTGCAGCTTGGCTTTACCCCAAGAGAACAGAAGCGCATCCAAAAAGTCGCAGCACTCCATCATCGTACAGACGTAGTCAGGTATGTTGACTCAAAAGAAGCAAGCACGCTTGCAGGCATTGAAGTGGCGCATGATGCCCTGTATTTTCCTCACGCGGGCTGGGTCAACCCGCACAAACTTTGCCTGCGTCTGACGCAACACCCCAACATCTCAATCACCACAGCACATGAGGTGACTAGCCTCACCAACAAGCAAGGGCTGTTTGAGGTCTATGCCGACCAACATTTAATCGCAGCCGCAGATATAGCCGTGATTGCCAACGCGAATGACGCACAACGATTTTTTCCCCATCTGCCACTGCACACCCAGGCCGTGCGCGGGCAAGTGACGCTACTCAAGGCCACGCAAACCAGTCAGTCAGTCAAGGTCATTCTATGCAGTGATGGCTACCTGAGCCCAGCAAACTATCTCTACCAGTCAGCCCCCCATCATTGCTTGGGCGCTACTTTCTCCAACACATCGGGCGAAACACTGGAGGTCACCGCAACAGACCACTTAACCAATCTTACTAAACTCAACCACCTCTCACCGCAGCTACATCAGGCTTTACACACCCATGTGGCAGCAGGACGCGTCTCTCTAAGATGCAGCAGCATGGATTACTGGCCACTTGCAGGATGGCTACTCGACGGTGAAGCACTGAGGTCTGCACCTGTACGCGCAGGCTCCCCTGTTGAAAGTCTGCCGTGGGTGAAGGGGCTGTATATGAGCATCGCACACGGTAGCAAAGGCTTCACCAGTGCGCCATTGTGCGCTGAACTATTAGCGACGTTAATTTGCAATGAAGCACTGCCTATGCCCGCTGAAATAGCCGGTTTAATGAATCCTAATCGCTTTTTGCTACGCAGCCTCGGGTTAAAACGTTTAGCTAAATTAGGCTAAAATCACACCATGCAAACCTTAGAAAATGATCTGAAACATTTCCAGCAAATATTGCTAAAAAATCCCAAAGATTTGGGCGCACAAATCAACTGCGGCAATTTATGCGTAGAACTCAAACGTTACGAAGAAGCCGCAGGTTATTTCAGACGCCTGCTGCGCGTGCTTAAAGGCAATCAGGACGTTATTCATGCGCTTTGTTATGCCCTGCAAGCACTGGGGAATGAAGCCCACGCCCTAGGTCGCTTTGCCGTGGCGGAGGCCTGTTTCTCAGAAGCGTTGCAATACCAGCCCGATAATGCCGAGTATTGGTACAATCAGGGCAATGCCCTGCGCGAGCTTGGCAAACCAGCGGAAGCTGCAAAGCATTATCTAAAAGCGATCCAACTTAACCCCAAGGACGCAGACGCCTACAATAATCTAGGTAATGTGCAACGTGAGTTAGGCCAACTGGACTTAGCGATTGCAAACTATCAGCAGGCCTTAAAGCTAAACCCGCAGCTGTATCATGCTAAAGTGCATCTAGTACACCAACAGCAGCATCTCTGCGACTGGGACACACTGGAAAGCGATGTGAATGAGATTCGCCAGTGGGTGAACACCAAGCCGGATGCACAGATTTCACCTTTTGCCTTTTTGGCCATGCCTGGCACCACCGCCGCAGAACAAAAGCGCTGCGCGGACAACTGGGTTCATAATCGCTATGCCAAACTGATAGAACACGGCCAGTCACATCCGTTCCATCACCAAGTAAAATCTGCCGGTGAAAAAATCAGAATCGGCTATCTGTCTTCCGATTTTCGCCTGCATCCATTGGCTTTTTTAATCAGCGAACTGATAGAACTGCACGACAGGTCTAAATTTGAGATTGTTGCCTTTTCATTCGGGGTGAATGACAAATCCAACGCCAGAGCTAGGCTGGAAAAAGCTTTTGATCACTTCCATGATATCCGCACGCTGTCTGAAGTGGATGCCGCCAACAAGATTCATGCCTGTGGTATCGACATATTAGTGGATTTAACCGGCTTCACTCAAACCAGTCGCAGTGGCATCGCTGCCCTACACCCCACCCCAGTGAGCATCAACTGGCTTGGGTTTCCCGGCACCATGGGCGGCGATGCTAACACCTCTTTGTTCGACTATATCCTGACGGATGAATTCATCACACCGCCTGATTCTGCGCACGACATTGCTGAAAAAATGGCTCGATTACCCCATGCTTATCAGCCCAATGACCGTCAACGTCCTATCGGCAAAACACCATCGCGCCGAGATTGTGCGCTACCCGATAACGGCTTGGTATTTTGCTGTTTTAATCAGTCATTCAAAATCACGCCTGAAATATTCTCCGCTTGGATGCACCTGCTACAGATCATCCCTGAAAGCGTACTATGGCTGCTGGACTGTAATCCGTGGGCTAAACAAAACTTAATTCGCAAGGCAGAAACGCTCGGCATCTCGGCTCACCGCCTCATTTTCGCACCTCGGGTCAACCTTGCAGAGCATTTAGCACGACACGTGCATGCCGATTTGTTCTTGGACACGCAACCCTACAATGCACACACCACATGCAGTGACGCCCTATGGATGGGGGTCCCCGTACTGACGTGTGCGGGAAGTACTTTTTCTGCTCGCGTCGCAGGCAGTCTGCTAAAGGCTGCTGGACTGCCGCAACTGGTCACTCACAGCTTGGATGCCTATACACAACAAGCACTTCATCTGGCCAAAAATCCTGAGCTGCTGATGTCGCTGAAACAACAATTACTCAACGAAAGAAGGAATTCGGCATTATTTGACACGGCACGCTTCACTCAAGATCTGGAGCAGATCTACATGCAGATGCTGGATACCGATCGAGACCGCTAAGCTTTCTGCATAACGCCTTGAACTATGTCCTCAAGCCCTGCGGGCAAATGAATCAGCGTCGCCATAGTAGCACGCGCATGTGGAGATGTTTTTCTGAGGGTCTTGATCAAGATATCTTCGAACTTGGCCAAGCTGTAATCCGCATGACTGGCCACAAAGTCACCTAAGTAGCTCTCCAAAAACACCAACACCACGACATCTTCCAAAATTTGCGCCTCTGCATCAGCATGCATGGAAGCCTTGCCCACCAAGGCGCAGACATGATTGACCAGCGCCTCCTCATAACCCACCTCCGTCAGCACCGATCTTGCGATTTCTGCATGTAATTTCTTGAGCGCGTTACGCCATTGATAATAGCCAGGCTTGGTCATTGGATAATCATGTCGTGGAATCTTCCAGCGTTGGACATGCTGACAACGCGCTGCCAAGCGCAGTGCTTCAGAAGCTTGAGGTGCATAACGTTGCAGCATATCACTCATGCGCTGTGCATATAGCAACTCTTTGGGTAACGATGCTCCATCAACCATCTCTGAGTTTGGATCCTGCGCGTTTAATGCATCAAAACGTGATAGTGCTTGCTGAAATATGGCTGAATTTGATATGAGCGTCATAAGCTACCTCTTTTTGTAATCGAGGCCACTATTGTAACCAATAGCATCATCAATACACATGATTAGACATGCACCATCGTGGATAGCCATTATGGTGCATGATCACTTTATCAGTGCGCATACACCTCCACCAAAAGTATAAAACATTCAATAACTGTTTGAATTTAAATCAACTATTTACATGGCACATTTGTTGCTTATAACCATAGCATTGAAATTAAGGTTAACAAATAATCCAACTTAGGGATGATTGAATGATGCAAAAAATGAAATTAGTAGTAGTGGGTAACGGCATGGCAGGCATGCGTACCGTCGAGGAGCTATTAAAGATTGCTCCCGACATTTATGACATTACCATCTTTGGTGACGAGCCCTACCCCAACTACAACCGGATTATGCTGTCTCCGGTTTTAGCCAATGAGCAAACCATTGACGACATCATCTTAAATAGCCGCGAGTGGTATGCGGCAAATAATATCAAGCTCTGCACCAGTGCGCGCATCAATAAAATTGACCGCAAAAACCGTGTAGTCTATGCCGAAGATGGCACCAGTGCAGAATATGACCGCCTATTAATCGCAACGGGCTCTAAACCTTTCATACCGTCAATTCCAGGCAAGGAATTAGATGGCGTGTTAGGTTATCGCGACATTAAAGACACCAATGACATGATAGCGGCCTCCAAGAAATATAAACATGCGGTGGTGATTGGCGGCGGTTTACTGGGCCTAGAAGCCGCAAATGGCTTAAGAATTCAAGGCATGGAAGTAACCGTGGTGCATAAAAACGAGTGGTTGTTAGATAAGCAGTTGGATAAAACCGCAGGTAAGATGCTACAGAAGAATCTGGAAGCTAAAGGCCTTAACTTCCTGCTCAAGAAAAATACGGAGTTGATCATTGGCAATGGAGCCGGTCGTGTCAAAGCGGTGCGCTTTACCGATGGCTTGGAAATTTCCGCAGACTTACTCGTGATGGCGGTGGGCATACGCCCCAATTTCGCACTGGCTGAATCAGCTGGTATCCACTGCAATAAGGGCATAGTGGTGAATGACACCATGCAAACCTATGACCCGCGAATTTATGCGGTGGGTGAATGCGTTGCGCACCGAGGCATTTCTTATGGGCTAGTCGCACCATTATTTGAAATGGCGAAAGTATGTGCAACACATTTAGCTAACTTTGGCATTGGTTTGTATAAAGGCTCTGTCACTTCAACCAAACTGAAAGTAACCGGCATTGATTTGTTCAGCGCAGGCGACTTTACCAGTGATGTGGATGACGACCGCGAAGAAATAGTTTTACACGATGCAGTTGGCGGGGTTTACAAAAAGCTCGTCATCAAAAATGACAAAATCATTGGCAGCGTGCTTTATGGGGATACCACGGATGGTTCGTGGTATTTTCAAATGCTTAGGGATGGTAAAGCGATTCACGAAATCCGTGACCACTTGATGTTTGGACAGGACTCGCTTGGTAACACAGGTCATGCCGGACAAAACAAGGCCGCCGTCATGACCAATGAAATGGAAGTGTGCGGTTGCAATGGTGTATGCAAGGGTACTATTGTCAAAGCCATTCAGGATCAAGGCTTATTCACCATTGATGATGTAAAAAAGCAAACCAAAGCTGGCTCCAGCTGTGGCTCATGTGTGGGCTTGGTAGAGCAGATTCTGGCTTCAACTTTGGGTGGCGGATATGCCCCTCCTTCTACCAGCAAAGCGGTATGTGGCTGTACTGAGAAAAATCATGAGGAAGTCCGCGCTGAAATCCGCACACACAAATACCTGAATATCCCAGATGCGATGAAAGGTATGGGTTGGCGCACGCCTAACGGCTGCGCGACCTGTCGCCCTGCGTTGAACTATTACCTGATTTCAACTTGGCCGCATGAGGCTAAAGATGACCCGCAATCACGCTTTATTAACGAACGCGTGCACGCCAACATCCAAAAAGATGGCACCTACTCTGTGGTTCCACGTATGTACGGCGGTGTAACTACACCAGACCAGTTACGCAAGATTGCCGATGTGGCGGATAAATATGCCGTACCCATGGTAAAGGTCACAGGTGGTCAGCGTATTGACTTATTCGGGGTAAAGAAAGAAGACCTAGTTAACATGTGGGCCGACTTGGATATGCCTTCCGGTTACGCCTACGGCAAGAGCATTCGTACTGTGAAAACCTGTGTTGGGTCAGAGTTCTGTCGTTTTGGTACGCAGAACTCTACGCAGATGGGCATTGATATTGAAAAAGCCTTTGATCATATGTGGGCGCCGCACAAAGTGAAATTTGCAGTTTCTGGCTGTCCACGCAATTGTGCAGAAGCGGGCATTAAGGACGTTGGCATTATCGGTGTGGATTCTGGCTGGGAAATCTATGTGGCAGGTAACGGTGGCATCAAAACCGAAGCCGCACAATTTCTCTGTAAGGTAAAAACGGCAGAAGAAGTGCTGGAATATTCTGGTGCATTCATTCAAATCTACCGAGAAGAGGCACGCTACTTAGATCGCACTGTGCATTGGGTAGAACGTGTCGGTTTGGAATATGTGAAACAACGCATTTTAGAAGATGCTGAAGGTCGCAAGGCCGCCTATGAGCGCCTACTGTATGCATTGCAAGGTTCAGTTGACCCATGGAGTGACCGCGTACATAAACGTAATCAGCACAAAGAGTTCGAGACGATCACAGTGTAAATTTTTAGGAACACCCTAATTAACCCAAATTAAATTTAGGAAATCAAATGAAATCTAGTTTTTGGAAAGCAGGCCATACCCCCACGCTACTCTCTGCGTTTTTGTATTTTGATTTAAGTTTTATGGTCTGGGTCTTACTTGGCCCGCTAGCCGTTCAAATTGCAACCGACTTGCAACTGACCCCGGCACAGAAAGGTTTAATGGTCGCCACACCAGTGTTGGCAGGTGCTCTACTACGTATGGTGATGGGCGTACTGGTAGATCTGATTAAACCAAAAATGGCAGGTTTAATTGGTCAGTTGATTGTTATTATCAGCCTACTCACTGCCTGGTTACATGGCATAGAAACTTTCCAGCAGTCTTTAATGTTGGGTATCGGTTTGGGATTTGCTGGCGCAGCTTTTGCTGTCGCTTTACCGTTAGCCAGCCGCTGGTATCCGCCTGAACATCAAGGTACCGCGCTGGGTATTGCCGGTGCAGGTAACTCAGGTACAGTCTTTGCAGCTTTGTTTGCGCCGGCCTTGGCTGTTGCATACGGCTGGAATAATGTCTTTGGCCTAGCGTTAATTCCGTTGGGCATCGCACTCGCTGTCTATATGATCTTTGCTAAAGATAGCCCTGATGCCACACCAGCCAAATCGCTAAGTCAATATCTTTCCATTCTGAAAGACAAAGATGCATGGTGGTTCATGTTTTTCTATAGCGTGACTTTTGGCGGCTTTGTCGGCTTAGCTTCTTCACTCACGATTTATTTTAATGACTTATATAGCTTAGGTCCGGTCAAAGCTGGCTATTGCACCGCGGCGGCCGTATTTGCAGGTTCACTGGTACGACCTATTGGCGGTATGGTGGCAGACCGCATTGGTGGCGTGCGCACGTTGCTCGTGATGTATGCCATTGCTGCTGCCCTGCTATTGGTCATGAGCTTCGGTCAACCTACTTATCAACTGGCCCTCTCAATCATCATCCCTGTCATGGCGGTATTAGGCATGGGGAACGGTGCGGTATTCCAACTGGTACCACAACGCTTCCGTAAAGAGATTGGCGTAATGACAGGTCTAGTGGGCATGGCGGGTGGCGTGGGTGGATTCTACCTAGCTGCAAGCTTGGGGTATTTCAAGCAGGCCACTGGAAGTTATCAAATCGGCTTGATAATTTTTGCAGGCTTGGCAGTGCTTGCCATGGTAGGCCTGACTGGGGTTAAAACCCGCTGGCGTACAACTTGGGGTGTAGCAACATCGGCTAAAGTCTAGTTGTAAGGCACAGCATATAATATCGTATGTCACTTCAATTCATAGTCGGTCAATCCAGCCTAACCGGGCCACGTACACGTAATGAAGATTATGTAGGCGTGGTCACCCCGGTAAGCGAGCAACTGAGCATTAAAGGTGCCATGGTTGCTGTAGCAGATGGCGTAAGTGGCAATGCAGGCGGAGGCGAAGCTTCTGAAATGATCATGCGCACAGTAACGTCTGACTACTATGCCACACCGGATACTTGGGAGCCGCTTACTTCTCTCGACAAAGTACTCACTGCAGCTAACCGCTGGCTAATTGCTCAGGCAAATGCCAACCGCGATATGGCTGGCATGGCCACGACACTATCGTTGCTGGTATTGCGCGGACAGCGCTATTATTCAGCGCACGTAGGTGACACCCGCATTTATCTATTGCGCAATGGTCAATTAAAACAACTGACAACTGACCATGTCTGGGATAGACCTGATATGCGGCATGTATTAAAACGTGCCGTAGGGCTTGATACGCATCTGGAAGTGGATTTTTCTGATGGAGCGCTACACACGAATGATTTGTTCGCCCTGATGAGCGATGGCGTATGGGAGACATTAGGCGAACAAGCCATCCATAAAACGCTTGGGCTTTATGATAGTCCGCAGATGATTTGCGATCATCTGACTAAAACTGCCATTGAAAAAGGCAGTCAGGACAACGCCACCGCAGTTGTGGTGAAAATCACGCAAATTGGCGAAGACACGCTATCTGAACTGCTAGCAGGCGGGAAGCATCTCAGTGTGCCGAATAAACTAAACGTCGGTGACAGTATCGACGACTTTGAACTTGTTGAAGTCCTGTATGAATCTCGCGCCAGCTTACTTTACAAAGTGCGCCATATGACGAGTCGTCAGCTATTTGTTCTGAAGACATTACAGCCACAACTCGCGGATGATGTAGAAAGTTGTAATGGCTTACTCAATGAAGAATGGCTGGCCAAGCGCGTGGTTTCGAAATATCTGCCACAGGTGTTTCCTGTTTCGGTAGAAAAACGTAGCAAGCTTTATTACGTAATGAGCTGGCATGAGGGCGCCACCCTCCAACAGCACTTAAATAACGGGCATCACTTTACCATATCGGAAGCGACCAAAATTGGCATAGACATGATGCGCGGCATAGGCGCATTGCATAGACTGAACATTGTGCATCGCGACATCAAGCCAGACAATCTGCACCAAGCAACTGACCAGCGTCTGCGTATTTTAGATTTAGGTGTCGCATTGAGTAGCAGTGTCGCCGTTGTGGACACAGCGCAGAATCCGGGTACGCCTAGCTTTATGGCACCCGAGCTATATGAAGGGCAATCTGCAACATCACAAAGTGATATTTATGCGGCGGGGGTCACGCTCTATCACTTACTGACACGTAAATATCCGTATGGAGAGATTGAGCCATTCCAGCATCCTAAATTTGGCGAACCGATTCCGCCCACCCGATACAGACCAGACATTCCCTATTGGGTGGAGAACATCATACTCAAAGCCATTGCGCGTGATGTAAAACATAGATTTGAAACAGCAGAGGAAATGCTAATCGCCCTAGAACGCGGAGAGCTCAAGCCAATTCTAGCACCAGCCCGTACACCACTGATTGCACGTGCAAGACTGGTAAAGTGGCAGTGGATTGCGATTTTCTCGCTGGTTCTGAATTTCTTATTAATATATTTATTGGTAGTTTCTTAAACAAAGGTGGTTGGAATGAGTAATTGGGTAAAAGTAGCGCCATTTAATGAAATCCCTAAATTAGGCGCACGCGTTGTACGCACTAAAACTACAGACATTGGGGTGTTTCGTACCGAGGACGACCGCATTTTTGCTGTCAACAATAGCTGTCCGCACAAAGGCGGACCTTTGTCACAAGGCATTGTTTACGGTGACAAAGTGGCCTGCCCACTGCATAGCTGGAAAATCAGCCTAGTGGACGGCAAGGCTGAAGAACCTGATGTTGGTCAGACCGCCTGCTTTAATACAAAAGTTGAAGAAGGCATCGTGTATCTAGAATTAAAAGAGTAATCGTTTTGCTTAACCAAATAAAATCCATCTGTTGTTACTGCGGCGTTGGCTGCGGTGTCATCATCCATACTGAAAACGACAAAATCATTGATGTAAAGGGTGATCCCGACCACCCTGCCAACTTTGGGCGTTTATGTACCAAAGGCTCAACCCTGCATCTCACCGCTAAACTCGATAATCGCCTACTTTACCCTGAGATGCGTGTCACGCGTGAAGCCCCTCGTAAACGAGTTTCATGGGATGAGAGCCTCGATTATTTAACTGAAAAATTCGCTCAGACCATTGAAAAATATGGGTCTGATTCTGTTGCGTTTTATATTTCTGGGCAGTTATTGACCGAAGATTATTACGTGTTCAACAAGCTGGCGAAAGGACTAATTGGCACCAACAATATCGACACTAACTCTAGGTTATGTATGAGTTCAGCCGTTACTGGCTACAAAGATACACTTGGCTCAGACGCACAGCCAGCCTGCTATGAAGATATCGACCATACCCATTGCTTGTTCATCGCCGGCAGTAACACCGCATTTGCACACCCAATTGTCTTCCGTCGCATCGAAGCTGCAAAAGAAAAGAACCCCCACCTAAAAATCATCGTGGTTGACCCAAGACGAACTGACACGGCTGAGGCGGCCGATCTGCATCTAGCGATTCAGCCTGGCACCGATGTCGCCCTATTTAACGGCATGCTACACGTCATATTATGGGAAGGTTTGCTGGATATGGCCTACATCAACGCCCATACCAACGGATTTGCTGAACTGAAAGAAACCATCCGCGAATATACGCCCAAAATGGTAGCTGATATTTGTGGCATCAAAGAATCTGACATTATTACCGCGGCCAAGTGGTTTGGCGCTGGACCAAGCTTATCTTTGTACTGCCAAGGGCTTAACCAATCCATTCATGGTACAGAGAAAAATTCCGCGTTGATTAACTTGCATTTGGCTACCGGACAAATCGGAAAACCAGGCACGGGGCCTTTCTCGCTCACCGGCCAAACCAATGCCATGGGCGGACGTGAAGTAGGCGGCATGGCGAATTTACTTTCAGCACACCGAGATTTAGCCATTCCAGAACATCGGGAAGAAGTCGCTACATTCTGGGGTGTTGAAAGCGTACCCGCTACTCCAGGCAAGACTGCGGTTGAGATGTTTGATTCCTTGAAAAATGACAGCATCAAAGCTATCTGGATCGCCTGCACCAACCCAGCACACTCCATGCCGAATTTGAATCAAGTGAGAACGTCCTTGCAGCACGCAGAGCTAGTAGTTGTGCAAGACGCCTACGCCAATACAGATACCTGCCAATATGCCGATGTACTTCTGCCCGCCAGTACCTGGGGTGAAAAAGAAGGAACAGTGACCAATTCAGAGCGCCGGATTACGCACGTACTCCCTGCTATTACAGCCCCTGCTGAAGCACGCCATGACTGGGCAATTATGGTGGATTTCGCGCAGCGCCTAGAAAAACGTTTGGCAAAAGATGTCGCTAAAACCTTGTTCCCTTACAACAGTGCTGAGCAGATTTTTAACGAGCACCGCGAAACTACGCGTGGTCGAGACTTAGATATTACAGGATTAAGTTACGCACTCTTGGATAAACAAGGTCCGCAACAATGGCCGTTTGTAACCGGCAACACTACTGGCAAGGCGCGTCTATATACTGATGGCATTTTCCAGAAACCTGACGGAAAAGCGCAGTTTATTAACACCGCATACAAGGGTACCGTTGACAAAACCGATGCCCGTCATCCGCTGCATTTACTCACCGGAAGGCTACGCGACCAATGGCATGGCATGAGCCGCACGGGCACAGTCGCGCAACTGTTCAACCATGCTGAAGAACCTGTCATTTACATGCACGCCGACGATATGGCGCGACGCTCCATCAGCAATGGAGACATCGTGAAAATCAGCAATAAACGTGGTCATCTGATATTGCCCGTACAAGCATCAAAAGAGATACCCCCCTCTCAAACGTTTGTGGCCATACATTGGGGAAGTCAATTTATGCATGGTCTGGGGGTCAATGCACTCATGCCTGAAGGCTTTGACAAAAGCTCTAAACAACCAGAACTCAAACATGCCACCATTAAAATTGAAAAGCTAGCGTTGCCTTGGCGTATGACCGTCATGCGCACACTTAGCAATGTCGATGCCCTACAAAAAATCCGAGACTTTTTGCATCACTTTGAATACGCAAGTTGCGGATTATTCGGAAAGGCAAACGAGCATCATGCTGGGATGCTCATTTTACGTGCAGCACATCCCCATGCCCCTGATTCATCGCTCATCTTGGAAATTGACAAGGCACTAGGAATTACCGGAGAAACCCCTTTACTGCATTACAATGATGTTAAACGTGGTGTTTGCAAACGCGTTTGGGTAGAAAATATTGCCGAAAAACAAGAGGTCACTGGAGTGCGCCTAGTAGGAGAGACCATCGCTACTGCATGGCTCAAGGAAATGATGGTAACAGGGGAATTTAGCTCAGAGCTACGGCGTTGGGCGCTTGCACCGATGAGTGCACCACCTACCGGTCAACGCAGTCGTGGCAAAATAATCTGCAACTGCCTGGACGTTGCTGAGAGCGACATTATTGAAAACATTCAACTAGGTGCAGACTTGATAACCTTAAAGAACAAGTTGAAATGTGGTACCGAGTGCGGTTCTTGCGTGCCAGAACTTAAACGATTAGTAGCAACACATCGGAAACATTAGTACAGCACAAAAGAACGAGGCATGGCACTGTTTCAAATCCATATATCCTTCCTATGACTCTATTCCAACCATAATTTTGAAAAATGTCGTGAAAAATTTGTGCAAGCATATGCAGATCGCGCAATGACCTGTCGCTCAAGATTCGCTTTGCCGCTGAAGGCTCAAACACCAACGGCACTTTCTCAAGCTAATCACGATGCGTGGTTGCTGCATAGACTGCGGCAGCAACAATCAAGGCGCCGCCCAGCCACTCATGCGCAGACATGGACTCATGGGCCAGATAATAAGAAGCAACTGCCGCAATCACCAATTCGAACAAAAATAAAACAGAGGCACTCGTAGCGGCGATTCTACTAACTCCGTATTGTACAAACAGTGTGGCCGCCATGAGGCAAAGTGCAATCATCGACATCAGTAGCACATTCTGGGGACTAAAATCTGATACCTTAGGTAACCAAGAGGAATCAAAAGCGAGAAACAGTATTGAAACAAACATCACTCCCAGCCAAACTGATAGTGTTTTAGCCTGCAAGCTCAAATGACTGGATTTGCGTGTGATGACATTGGTCAGCGAAAATCCCATCCCCGACCCGAGCGCCAACCACTCGGACATCTCTCTCGGCAATGGCCAGCTACCAGTCTGTGGATCATGCAACATCACCGTAGCGCCCAATAAAGACACAATGATCGTCACATATCCAGAAATCTGGGTTTTTTCTTTCAACCAAAAGTGCGCCAGTATCAATGTCCAAACAGGAGACAAGTAGAATAGCAGCATCACCCGCATCACCTCACCATCAATGATTGCAAGCACGTAACTCAGATTGGTCCAGCCAGCCGCCAAGGCAAGCCAAGCAACACTTAGAGGCAACCTAGCCACACCCCGCCACTGCCCTGCGTAGAGCAACATGCCGAGTACGCTGGCAATCACGTAAGTGTACAAACTAGAGGTTACGCCGGAGATGCCACTTTCGGCCAGCAAACGGTAGGGATACCATATCACGCCCCAACACACCGCACCAAAGAGCACTCCAAAAACCGCAAAAAAATTTCTGTTATTGCTGTTGCTCACATTGCTTCCTAATATAATATGCGGCTATGAATCCTAATCTGACTCTATTGCAGCCATACCCTTTTCAGCGTCTACGCGACCTATTTAAAGGTATCACGCCCAACCCCGACTACAAACCGATCAACCTTTCCATCGGAGAGCCTAAGCACGCAACCCCGCAATTGATCAAGGATGCGCTAGTGGACAATCTGGCTGGGCTGGCCAATTACCCCACTACAATTGGCTCTGGCGAATTGCGCAATGCCATTTCCCAGTGGATTTCACGCCGCTATGCAATACCAGCATTGAATCCTGAGAAAGCCATTCTACCCGTAACAGGGAGTCGTGAAGCCTTATTTGCATTTGCACAGGTCATCATCGATAAAAGCAAAAGCAACCCTGTAATCATCTCGCCCAACCCCTTCTACCAGATCTACGAAGGTGCAGCACTCTTGGCTGGCGCCACGCCTCATTTTATCAACACGCTACCACAAAACAACCATGAAATGGACTTTAGTAGCGTACCGGAAGAAGTGTTAGCGAGAACGCAACTGGCTTACGTATGCAGTCCTGGCAACCCCTCTGGCAAAGTCATGAGCCTGGCACAGTGGCAAACCATTTTTGAGTTATCAGACAAGTACGGCTTTGTGATCGCGGCGGATGAGTGCTACTCAGAAATCTACTTCGACGAATCGAATCCGCCACTAGGTGCCTTACAAGCGGCTTATCAACTGGGCCGTGATTACAAGAACCTAGTGGTGTTCAGCTCACTGTCGAAACGTTCCAATGTGCCAGGCATGCGCTCCGGCTTTGTCGCAGGCGATGAGCGCATCATCGAAGCCTTTGCGCTCTACCGCACTTATCATGGCTGTGCGATGAATCCTGCGGTGCAGGCTGCCTCAGTCGCCGCATGGAACGACGAACAACATGTGATAGAAAACCGGAAACTATACACACAAAAGTTTAAGGATGTAACGCCACTACTTACCGATGTGCTTGATGTAGCCTTACCAGACGCCGCGTTCTACCTTTGGGCCAAAATCAAAAATCAGAATGTTTCAGATACCGAATTTGCAGTGCAACTACACCGTGATTTGAACATTACCGTTCTGCCAGGAAGCTTTCTTGCGCGTGATGCGCACGGCATTAATCCAGGCAAGAATTTTGTGCGCATGGCACTGGTAGCCTCTTACGATGAGTGTATCGAAGCCGCGCATCGTATCCGCCAAAACTATTAACACCGCAACACCGTTTCATGCTTGAGTCCACGGCTTTTCGTCTTGTCACCCGCTCATGAACTCGAGTATCTTATTCCTGACCATTTCATGCAAGGCCGGATCTAGACAATCCACCTCGACTAAATCATCCATTCCTCGTAGCCAAGTCAGCTGTCGCTTTGCCAATTGCCGTGTGGCAAATATTCCTCTATCACGGAGTTCGGCTAAATCATACGCTCCTGCCAGATGCTCTAACGCCTGACGATAGCCCACACAACGCATAGCAGTTGAATCAGGTGTCAGTGTCGGATATTTTGCTTTAAGCGCTTTCACTTCATCAATAAAACCGTCTGCCAACATTTGGTCAAACCGCTGTGCAATTCGCGCATGCAGCACTTGACGGTCACCTGGGAGCAAAGCGATTTTCAACAGACGATATGGCAGCGCCTCCCCCGTTGATGCCTGATGTAATTCAGTCATCGTTTTACCGCTGATTTGGTAAACTTCCAGCGCCCGTTCAATGCGTTGCATATCCGTAGGCTGTAGGCGTGCTGCCGTTTGCGGATCAACCACAGCCAGCTTAGCATGCATCGCCGGCCAGCCTATCTGCGCAGCTTCGTGCTCGATCTGTTCGCGAATTGCAGGATTCGCTTCCGGCAAGTTGCTCAACCCATCCTGTAGCGCTTTGAAATAAAGCATGGTGCCGCCCACCAACAGCGGGATCTTGCCGCGCTGCGTGATATCAGCCATCAAACGTAAGGCGTCCGTTCTAAAATTCGCCGCAGAATAGGCTTCTGTTGGTGGAATAATATCGATTAAATGATGCGGTGCATTCGCCAAGGTTGTGCTGTCTGGCTTAGCAGTGCCTATGTTCATCTCGGTAAACACCAAAGCAGAATCGACACTGATTAACTCCACCGACAGCTTTGAGTCCAATGGAAGCTCTGAGTATAGTTTAACCGCAAGGCCTGTCTTGCCACTGGCAGTCGGCCCCATCAAAAAAATCGCTGGCGGTAATTGGTGTTGATGCATACTTAAGGAAGCACGGAACAAGTCCTCATGACCACGCACATGAGGTTTGCGGGATGGGATGTACGGCAGACTTTGTAGCGAATGGTCATTCCCTTCGCAAGAAGTCTAACACAGCAGACCGCCCGCAAACCCTGTGCCCATAAGGGTTGCAATAAATTTGCGCGCTTGCTTCGTTGTGCTCCTTGGCTTTGTAGAATGACTACACCCCCCGATTCAAACTTTCGGGGGCAGGCTCTGCTCGCACGCCTTGCAATCATCTCAAATTGCCATTTGTTGGCATGACGCTTCGCTTCATTTATTGCAACGTGGTTCATGGAGACTTGTTCCGTGCTTCCTTAACACCAAAATTTGTAGCTTGTATAATACCCGTAATTAGGCAATTATTATGCTAATTGACATTGAACGCCGTTAATGGTCACCGTTTGGAGCAAACACATGAATCTGGAAAAAGTAATCTTTGGTTTTTTTATCGTGCTGGCAATGACACTGAATTTTGGTTTTTTTGTCGGTGACATTGATAATCCTAACCATCACCATGTTTATGAGTTGTACGCTGCAATCGTCGTCAGCCTGATCGCAACCGTGTTGAAATTCGGCGACCGCACCCATGTTGGGGCAATATTACTCTCCACCAGCCTAGCAGCTGATTTACAGTTGATTGCGGCCGCTATCATGTGGGCAACACTGGCTGGCACAATGACTGACGCAGACCTGATTACTTACATTGTTTCTTTATCCGGTGGCGCGCTGATGGCCAATATCGTGTCCGTCATTCTGCTGATTGCTGAGACCATCAGTCAGCGTAGATAAACGCCCTGCATGCCCTACCTTCTCGGTACACATGGATAGCATTCTCTTTCTGATCCTGCGCCGTCTGCGCTTGCCAATCAATCTGATTATTATCAGTTTTGCCATATCCGTTTTAGGCTTTACCCTAATACCTGGTGTTGACGCTGAGGGAAACCCTTGGCAAATGAGCGTCTTTGATGCTTTTTACGTGGTAAGCTACACCGCCACCACCATCGGTTTTGGCGAGATTCCCTACGCATTCAACCATGCTCAGCGGTTGTGGATGATTTTTTCGATTTTCATGACGGTCACCGCCTGGTTCTATGCGATTGGGCGCATTATCGCCCTGTTGCAGGATGATGGCTTACGTCGCGCCATCATTACCAATCGATTTGCGAATGTAGTCCAAGCACTGCAAGAACCTTTTTATATTTTATGTAGTTATGGCGAATCAGCCAGCCTATTAACCAAAGCGCTCGATGAGAAAGGCATGCGTGTCGTGGTAATCGAAACGCTGCAAGAACGTATCGATCAGCTAGAACTCAGCAACAGCCACAATGCCATTCCCCACCTTTGCGCTGATGCCAAATTGCCAGAAAACCTGATTCGTGCGGGTATCCTGCACCGCTTCTGCAGTGGTGTAGTGACGCTGACGGATAATGATGAGGCTAACCTTGCCATTGCCGTTGCAGTGAAGTTGATGGCGCCTGATCTACCGGTGCTTGCCCGCGCAGAGCGTAACGATATCGCTGCCAACATGGCCTCTTTCGGAACCGACCATATCATCAACCCCTATACTTTGTTTGGTGAGCAATTGGTCATGCGCGTACATGCCATCGGCAGTTTTATTCTGCATGAATGGCTCACGGATACCCCCGGCGATCAGCTCCCTCCACCGGAGTACCCTCCAAGGGGCAGATGGATTGTTTGTGGATATGGTCGATTTGGAAAGTCGGTGGTCGATAATTTAACGCGAGAGCAGATCACCACAACCATCATTGAGGCCGACCCCGAACTCACTGGCTGTGACAACTGCATTGTCGGCAGCGGTGCTGAAGCGAGAACATTGCTAGAGGCTGACATTATGAATGCCACCGGGCTTGTCGCTGGCACTGATAACGACATTAACAATCTCTCTATCGTGATGACCGCCTACGAACTAAATCCTAACCTGTTCGTCGTAATCAGAAAGAACAAACGGCATAACGGTGAATTGTTCAAGCGTTTTAATGCCAACATCACGATGCAGCCCACCGACATCATTGCCCACGAATGTCTGGCACACATGGTCACTCCGCTATTAGCACAGTTCCTGGTGCTGGTACGCAGCCAGACGAATGAATGGTCAAATAATCTCATCAGCCATCTGGTAGCCATCGTTGGCGAAAATGTCCCTGAGACTTGGTCGATCAAGGTGAGTAAAGAAGAGACTTATGCCATCAGTGAATTGACTGCACGCAATGTCATCGTCACACTGAGACACCTGACGCAAGACCCGACTAACCGTGATGAACATCTCGCGCTTGTTCCGCTGATGCTTTCCCGCAACAATCAGAATACGCTGATCCCGAATCTGGACACCCCGCTGATGGAAGGTGATCAGATCTTACTTTGTGCCACGCCCGAAGCCAAGTCTGCCCTATTCAATACCTTGAATAACAACAAAACGCTTAGCTACATCATAGACGGCATTGACATGCCTAACAGCTTTGTCTGGCGCTGGCTCAAAAGCATCACGACTAAAATTTAAGGGGCTTGTATTCCCCTAGAAACAGCCTCCCTGTTCAAAGCGGCGTCCGCTCCACTCAACCCTTTCTGACGTTGCGGCGCCATGGGAAGCTTGGCTGAAAAGTAATTGAGCAACACCACTCAATCACATTGCCTTGATAAGGCATCATCACTTATCTCTCATCATCACTTGCCCCGCATAAACATCTTATCCAAATCGCTCAGGCTTACCTGAAACCAAGTAGGACGACCATGGTTGCATTGCCCGGAGCGCTCAGTGGCTTCCATATCCCGTAGTAAAGCATTCATTTCAGGAATCGTCAGGCTTCGATTCGCCCGCACTGCGGCGTGACAGGCCATGGTGCCTAATAGCTCATTACGGCGCTCCGTGAGCGCTCGTGAAGCGCCATATTCACGCAAATCACGCAACACATCACGCGCTAGCGTGACGGCATCGGCATGTTGCAACATCGTAGGCACAGCGCGCACGGCAAGTGTGGTGGGTGAAAGCACCGCGATATCAAAGCCTAACTGCTGCAGGTTGCCGTCCTTAACGGCTTCATTCACTGTTGCCACTTCCAGTTTATCCGCATTAAAACTCACCGGCAGCAGCAAAGGCTGCATGGAAACGCTTTGCTTATCCAGCGCATTTTTAAGCTTTTCATACATGATGCGCTCGTGCGCGGCGTGCATGTCCACCACCACCAAGCCTTGTGCATTTTGCGCCAACACGTAAATGCCATGAATCTGCGCCACAGCGAAACCAAGCGCATGCCTCTCCACTGAAAAGTCAGCATCGCCAGAAGGCGCATGAATATTGGCTTGCAGGGCATGGGTTTCGGTAGTATTTTGAATGTTTCCAAATAACGTTGGGTAAAAATTTGGGCTTTCATTCGCACTTAAATTGATTTGCGATTGATATGTTGGATAGTTGATGGACGCATTGGATACCAATGGCGCAAATGGGTTGTAGCCCGCCTGCCCCGCGGTTACCGCATTAGAGGCACCTGTAGGTGCCGCCAATGCTTTATGAAGCGCATGAAAAATAAAACGATGAATAGCCTGAGCATCCCTAAATCGCACCTCTGTTTTTGCCGGATGCACATTCACATCGACCAAAGTGGGATCCAACTCCAAGAACAGCACAAATGCCGGATGACGATCATGATGTAACACATCCTGATACGCCTGACGAATCGCATGCGAAATAAGTTTATCGCGCACAAAGCGGCCGTTCACATACACATATTGCGTGTCGCGCGTATTGCGGTTAAAAGTCGGCTTGGCCGCCATTCCCCACAAACGCAAGCCAGCACTGGTTTCATCTACACTCAACGCCTCAGCCGAAAACTCACTGCCAAGCACATCGACAAATCTGCGCTCTGGCTGGCCTGCCACAAATCGGCTCAATGCACGCCCATTATGCTGTAGCATAAAACCCACATCAGGTCGTGACAGCGCAATCCGGTTAAAGGCTTCTTCGCAATGCCCAAACTCGGTTGCTTCTGTTTTCAGAAATTTACGCCTTGCAGGCGTGTTGAAATACAAATCTGTGACTTCAACAATCGTGCCCGCATCCAATGCAGCTGGCCCAATCGCTGACATTGTGCCCCCCTCAGACGCGATGCGCCATGCGTGTTTATTGCCCCCCTGGCGGCTTAGTAGTTGCGTGCGGGAAATGGAAGCAATGCTTGCCAGCGCCTCGCCACGAAAACCTAAACTGGCCACCGACTCCAAATCTTCCAGATTTGAAATTTTACTGGTCGCATGTCGCGTCAGCGCCAGTACCAGCTCCTCTTTTGCCACTCCTGCCCCATTATCTGCAACGCGCAGTTGCTTGATGCCGCCTTGCAACAACGACACCTGCACATCGGTACTGCCTGCATCCAGGCTATTCTCCAGCAACTCCTTCAATGCCGAAGCTGGTCGCTCCACCACCTCGCCTGCAGCGATCTGACTGATAAGTTGATCTGTTAATAAATGAATCGACATACACTTAACTTAGGAATAACTTAGGGGAAAATAACTTAGGAAAAAGATAGCTTAATATTCTACCTGTTTTAGGCTAAATCCATGAAAGGATGAACGCAAACAATGATCAACCGCTATTTAACTGACTATTTTTAATGGCTCCCAATTTACTCTAAATAGCCGTCTTATTGTTGATTGCAAATTACGTTTGGTTTCGTCGCGCTAGAATGTAAAAAAGGCAGACTCTTTACAAAGTCTGCCTTTCATTTCTCACTCACCCAGAAGCACTCTAGGTGGTATTGAAATTAGTCTTTACCGATTTCGTAAACTTCCTCTTCGGCTTCACCCACTTTACCTGTCACAGCGTCAACTTCAACTTCCATTTCTTTGCCAGACGCCGTTTTAATATCAAATTCGTATACTGGGTTGCCGTTTTCTAATTCATACTCAATGCTGATAACTTCACCAGCAAATTTTGCTAATGCAGCTTTCTTCGCATCTTCTAGCGTTACTTTCGCTTTCGATTTAAATTCATCGTTAGAGGCGTCTACGTCAACTTCTTCCTCGTAAACTTTACCAGATTTAGCTTCGCATTCTACTTCCCACTCCTTACCATCAGCGCCTTTAATATCAAATTCGTAAATCGCGCCACGACCTTTTTCAATTTCCGCTTCTACGGAAAGCACTTCTCCCGGATGCTTTTTCAGAGCCGCTTTCATACAAGTTTCCATTGGCCATGTCAACAGATATTTAAGTCCAACACAGATCAAGTCCAAAATGTGCTGTAAATTCGACTTAGTAAATCTTTTTCCACTCAGCCGTTAATCGCGATCACCTTGCCATCATCTGCTGTTGTTTTTGCGAACACTTGCTCGCGCCTTCTGATTTCCTCGTTCAAGCGTTCCTGCATATTCGTGCTGCGCAATAGGTTATTCCTTAGCAGCTCGCTTGCGCTCGTGCTCCAACAAGAAACGTTTACGGATACGGATGTTTTTTGGCGTAATTTCAACCAGCTCATCATCATCGATAAACTCGACTGCGGATTCCAACGATAGTGCCACGGGTGGAATCAGGCGCACAGCCTCATCGGTACCAGAAGCACGCACATTGGTAAGCTGCTTACCTTTGATCGGATTCACCACCAAATCATTATCTCGGCTATGAATACCAATAATCATCCCCTCATATAACCGGTCTCCTGGCACAGAAAACATACGGCCACGATCCTGTAATTTCCATAAAGCATAGGCAACCGCTTCGCCATGCTCTGCTGAAATCAACACCCCATTACGGCGACCTGGCATATCAGACTTCACCGGAGCATACTCATCAAAAATATGAGACATCAAGCCAGTACCACGTGTCAGCGTCAAAAACTCTCCCTGAAAACCAATCAAACCACGGGCAGGAATCTTGTACTCTAAACGGGTACGGCCATTACCATCAGACTCCATGTTTTGCATCTCACCACGGCGACGGCCTAACTCCTCCATCACAGCGCCTTGGTTCTCATCTTCCACATCCACAGTCAGAACCTCATAAGGCTCACATTTCTCACCATCGATTTCGCGGTAAACCACACGCGGTTTACCCACTGCCAACTCAAAACCTTCACGTCGCATATTTTCCAAAAGAATGGTCAGATGCAACTCACCGCGACCAGAAACGCGGAACACATCCGCATCCTGCGTATCTTCAACACGCAACGCTACGTTTACCAGCAACTCTTTAGTCAAGCGGTCACGAATCTGACGTGATGTAACAAACTTGCCTTCCGTACCCGCCAATGGTGAAGTGTTCACCATAAAGTCCATGGTCAAGGTGGGCTCATCCACGCCAAGGTGCGGCAGACCTTTAGGATTGTCACGGTCACAAATAGTAAAGCCGATACCGATGTCTTCAAGACCGGAAACAATCACAATATCACCCGCTTCCGCTTCATCTACCGGAACCCGCTCCAAGCCTTTAAATCCCAATACCTGATTGATCCTACCCTGAGCAATCTGCTGGTCTTCTTTCATGACCGCCACCACTTGACCTGGTTTGATACGGCCGTTATGCACACGACCTACACCCAAACGGCCGGTATAGGTTGAATAATCCAGTGCAGAAATCTGCATTTGCAGGGGGGCATTACTGTCGCCTTTGGGTGGCTCTACGTGACTCAAGATTGTTTCGAACAATGGCCGCATATTGTCATTAGGCGCTTTCATGTCCAAGGTTGCAAAGCCATTCAACGCAGACGCATACACCACAGGAAAATCTAATTGTTCATCAGTTGCCCCCAAGTTGGCGAACAGGTCAAATGTCTGATCAATCACCCAATCCGTGCGACTACCAGGACGATCAACCTTATTGATCACCACAATCGGCTTCAGTCCCAAAGCCAAGGCTTTCTTAGTCACAAATCGGGTTTGTGGCATTGGGCCTTCAACCGCATCGACCAGCAGCACCACACCATCCACCATCCCCAATACGCGCTCTACCTCACCGCCAAAATCGGCGTGGCCAGGGGTATCCACGATATTAATGTGCGTCCCCTCATAAGTCAGCGCTGTGTTTTTAGCCAAAATAGTAATACCGCGTTCTTTTTCAATATCACCACTGTCCATCACGCGTTCAGAAACGACTTGGTGTGATGAAAAAGTACCTGATTGCTGTAACAGCTTATCCACCATGGTGGTTTTACCATGGTCAACGTGAGCGATGATGGCGATATTTCTTAAATTGCGTGACATTGTGTTGCTACCGGTTCATTGAAAGGCGGCGATTTTAACACACTCGGTATCATAAAAATTTAACTTTTAACAATAAACCTTTGACAACGCTCAATTAATGCCTATAATGCGCGCAAGTTAAAACTTTATGTGATCTTGATACAGGTCACTAGGTTTTAGATTCATTGCCCTGACCCTTGGTCACTCGTGAAGTTTTGTAGTGACACTCTTTTAGATTGCTTGTTCAATCTATCTTTACTGGTTAGCGGCTTTGCCCGTGCGCTGGTAAATGGAAGTCTAATTCATTGCTTTGTTACTGTTTTACAGTACGCCATTGCTGAAACATATATTTGCTCGCGCCCTTTTTAAGAAACTGTTTTTGAAAGGGACTTCATGTCTTTTGAATCACTCAACCTACATCCTACAATCCTACGTGCTTTAACCGAAGCAGGTTACACCAGCCCAACACCGATCCAAGCGCAAGCGATTCCGGTCGTAACCGAAGGCCATGACCTGATGGCGTCGGCACAAACCGGTACCGGAAAAACTGCCGCTTTCATGTTGCCCGCATTGAACCTACTGGCAAAGCCACATGAGTTAAAAAGTCGCGGCCCACGCATTTTGGTGTTGGTCCCTACGCGCGAACTGGCGACTCAGGTCAACGATGCCGCACGCAAATACGGCAAATTTATCCGCGCCCGCACAGTCAGCATCGTGGGTGGCATGCCCTACCCACTGCAAAACAAGCTGTTGTCACAACCTTTAGATATTCTAGTCGCAACGCCAGGCCGCTTCATCGATCACCTTGAGCGTGGCCGTATTGATGTTTCTCGTCTGCAAATGCTGGTGCTGGATGAAGCAGACCGCATGCTGGACATGGGCTTCTTGCCAGATGTTGAACGCATTTGCGAGCAGCTCTCTACAGAGCGTCAAACACTTTTATTCTCAGCAACACTGGATGGCGATATCGCACGCATTGCCAGCAAGATCCTGAAAAACCCAAAGACCATACAAATCGCCGCTCAACGCGAAAAACACGCCAACATTGAGCAACGTCTGCACTTTGTGGATGACATGACCCACAAGAACAAATTGCTGGAACATCTATTGATTGCTCCTGAAGTGAATCAGGCCATCATCTTCACCAGCACCAAGCGTCATGCTGATGTATTGGCTGAAGATCTTTATGCGGCCGGTCACAAAACCGCCGCGCTACATGGCGACATGACCCAAGGTGCACGCAATCGCACTCTGACAAAACTGCGTCATGGCGATGTCAAAGTGTTAGTAGCAACAGACGTTGCCGCACGTGGCATTGATGTTCATGGCATTAGCCATGTCATCAACTACGACTTGCCTAAGTTTGCAGAAGACTACGTGCATCGTATCGGTCGTACTGGTCGCGCCAGCAACACTGGAATTGCCATCTCGTTCGCATCCAATATGGACAAACACCTACTGCGCAAAATCGAGCAATTCACCGGTAACCGTATGGAGCCGATTGTGATTGAGGGCTTCGAGCCAAAACGTGCTATCAAGATGGACGGCCCTAGCGGACGTCGTGATGCACATAAACCCGGCAATCGTAGCGGTTTCAAACCACGTAGCGAGCGCATGGATACTGAGCGTCATGGCAACCGCAACGAAAAATTTGATACGCGTGCAGATAACCGCGGCAACCGCGAGCAGACCCCACGGGACGTCAATGGCAACTCTATGAGCTATGTTCCACGTACCGAGTTCAACCGTTCAGATCGTGGCTTTAACGAACGTACACGCGGAGGCTTTGGCGAACAAGCGGCATTTGGTAAAAAACCTTTTATGCGTGAAGATCAACGCGGCGAAGGTCGTGGCAACCGCAATGGCAATGGCAAAACAACTCATCGCCACGACAACCGTAGCGAAGGACGCGCCCCTAGGCAAGCTGATCAACATCAGCGCTCTCGCCACTTTGCGAATGCAAATCATGGCGCGGGACACGGTGCCCCTCGCCGCTCACGTAATTTTGCTTAATTGATTTTGAGATAGCGCCGACACATGACCAACACTGTAACAAGCTTCAGCACTTTGGGGCTCGCACCCGAACTCCTGCGCGCACTCACTGAGTCTGGTTATACCACACCGACTCCGATTCAAGCGCAGGCTATCCCTGTTGCTTTGTCGGGGGCGGATCTCATGGCCGGCGCGCAAACAGGCACCGGAAAAACTGCGGCATTTTCATTACCCATTCTGCAGAAACTGTTACCACTGTCCAACAACAGCACCTCACCGGCAAAACACTCTATCAGGGCATTGATTCTAACGCCCACACGCGAATTAGCCATTCAGGTGGAAGAAAGCGTCAAGACTTATGCAAAACACACCATGCTACGCTCACTGGTGGTTTTTGGAGGGGTCGATATCAAGACACAGACACCCAGTCTGAAAGCCGGGGTTGAGGTACTAGTAGCAACCCCAGGCCGTCTATTGGATCATGTTGAGCAAAAGACGCTACAACTCAATCAGGTTCAAATGCTGATATTGGATGAAGCCGACAGGATGCTGGATATGGGATTCATGCCAGACTTGAAGCGCATTCTGGCACTGCTGCCTAAGCAGCGTCAGAACCTGATGTTCTCGGCCACATTCTCAAACGAGATTAAGAAATTGGCGGATGATTTCTTAACCAAACCACAACTCATCGAAGTAGCGCGCAGCAACGCCACCAATGACAACGTGACGCAGAAGGTCTACTCGGTCGAGCAGTCGGACAAGGAAGTATTTCTCACCCAACTGCTGCACGAAGAAAATGCCAAGCAAGTGATCATTTTTACCAAAACCAAGCTTGCTGCCAGCCGCCTGAGTCGTAGCCTAACACGCGCCGGCATTGCTGCAGATGCGATTCATGGCGACAAGACACAGCAAGAGCGCATTAAAGCCTTGGATGCCTTCAAAGCGGGAACAGTCACAGCCCTAGTGGCCACTGATGTCGCCGCACGCGGCTTGGATATCAGCGAACTGCCGATGGTGATCAATTACGAAATTCCAACGGCACCAGAGGATTATGTGCACCGCATTGGTCGAACCGGACGTGCTGGCGCATTGGGCATTGCAATCTCTTTGGTCTGTAAAGAGGAAGAAAAATACCTGGCTGAAATTGAGAAACTCATCAAGCGCCAAATCAACAAAGAAGTGGCAGTTGTTGAGAAACCTATCAGAAGGGCGCGCGGTACAAGTTACGGTGACAAAACAGCTGAAGACAACATGCCTAGACGTGCTCCAGCCAAAAGAATGTCCGATGACCCATGGTTCTATAAACCGTACGAACCCTCCGGCATGTCAGCCAGCACAATCAAGCCGCTCCCTCAAACTGCTCTCCAAAAGAAAAAACCTGTGGCAGCGTTGCTAGGTGGCTTGTTCAAATAACTCTGGGCGCTTCTATAAATGTAGAATTTGAGATGCGGTGTTACCCGTAAGCCAGCACTTGGCTTCCCCAATTTGCTAAGCCAGTAACTGGCAAGCAAAGTGTGAAAGGGCATATCCGTGGAATATATGCGCTCAAAGAACGCATTTTATAGAGCGCCCTACTGGTTGCGCATAAAATCAGCCACTCCATACAACTGCGTGGCTAACGATTTCATCAAGTCTTCATCGTAATCTAACTGATGCATCGCCTTGATGATGCAATACATCCACTGGTCTCTGGCAGACTCATCAATCGGAAACGGCAAATGGCGCTTGCGCAACATCGGGTGACCATACCGCTCGACATACAGCTGCGGCCCCCCTGTCCAGCCAGTGAGAAACATGAATAGCTTTTCACGTGCCGCGGTTAAATCGGCTTGATGCATCTTGCGAATACCTTCCGCCTTGGGATCCGTATCCATGATGTCATAAAACATCTCGACCAGCTGGCGAATCTTATCGATGCCACCGGCTTCACCCCCCAACAGCTCAAAGAAAGTGCGCTTGTCACTGCCAACTTCTTCAACTCTATCCAACATCGAATCAGCACACCTTAGGTTTCACAAGCGTTGCAGCCAACTTTGCACGCCCTCTTGCTTCATTCACATCTTGACCGATCGCCAGCGCCACGCCCATACGACGCTTCACAAAAGACACCGGCTTACCAAACAATCGAATATCAGCGCTAGGCACAGCCAATGCCGCCTCTACCCCCTCAAATGCCAGTTGATTGGTTTCATGACCGCCATAAATGACGGCACTAGCAGCCGCATCACGCAACGCCACATCCACCGGCAAGCCGAGAATGGCACGGGCGTGTAGATCAAACTCACTGAAGCGCTGGCTGGCCATGGTCACCATGCCAGTATCATGCGGTCTAGGGCTAACCTCGCTGAACCAAACCTGATCCCCCTTAATGAACAACTCCACGCCAAACAGACCTAAGCCGCCCAGGCTATCCGTTACCGCCTTGGCAATACGTTTAGACGCCTCCATGGCTTTGGAAGTCATGGGCTGAGGCTGCCAGCTTTCGACATAATCCCCTTTTTCCTGTACATGACCTATCGGCTCACAGAAATAGGTCATCACCTCGCCCTGCGCATTCTTCGCACGTACCGTGAGCAAGGTGATTTCGTAGTCAAAATCGATTTGACCCTCCACAATCACCACCCCTTGGTTCACTCGGCCGGCAGAGGCGGCATAATCCCAAGCCGCCTTAACTTCGCTCACTTGCGTGATCCGCGACTGTCCTTTTCCGGATGAAGACATGGTTGGTTTAATGAAACAAGGGTAGCCTATACCACTGTCAATCGCCGACTGCAACTCAGCCTCGCTCTTGGCAAAAGCATAAGGTGAGGTCGGCAGCTTGAGTGTTTCTGCCGCCAAACGGCGAATACCCTCACGGTTCATCGTCAGTTGCACCGCTTTAACGGTCGGGATGACCGTGGCAATGCCGGTCGACTCGATATCCGCCAATGTTGCTGTATTCAGGGCCTCGATCTCGGGCACAATGAGATGCGGTTTTTCTTTGGCGATCAGCTCTCGCAGGGCTTGATCATTGGTCATGTCAATCACATAGGCACGATGCGCCACCTGATGACCCGGTGCGTTCGCATAACGATCGACCGCAACCACTTCAACACCTAGCCGCTGTAGCGCAATGATGACTTCTTTACCCAGTTCGCCACTTCCCAGTAGCATGACGCGCGTAGCATTAGGACTTAATGGGGTTCCAATTAACATGAGATACCTTCGATGAATCAATTGCTTCCATAATACCATGCGAGGGTGTTTTAAGAAATTTGAAGAGTGCAAAAACGTAGCTTGAGTGTATTAGCCGCACGAACGCGACAATGCCATTAATCTACAGAGCATTTCTATCAATTCAAATTACTACCCGTAAGCCAGTACTTGGCTTTCCCAATTTGCTAAGTCAGTAAACTGGCAAGCAAAGTGTGAAAGGGCATCACCACCAATCTAAAGCCGCTAAAGCGGCGAGATTGGTGCGAAAGGTCAGACAAGGCGCGAGTGAGCTTTTATTTAAACGAAGTTTTTTCTTGTCATTTTTAATGGGGCTGTAGTAGATTAGCCGAATTTTGTTAGTAAAAACTGATTATAAATCAGACCATTTTTTAAGTGTTGCAAGTTGTTGCTTTGGTGTTCCATAGTTAAACCTAAACTCGCATTCTTTCAAGAA